>Ga0209637_1000035_pt1 | contig 74446 bp, 62 predicted proteins | sample OlaalgELextract3_2_FD_187379 | JGI IMG/M metagenome (GOLD analysis project Ga0209637, IMG submission 187379) | Olavius algarvensis symbiont microbial communities from Tuscany, Italy - Type G ELBA extract 3 (SPAdes) (version 2) | ecosystem: Host-associated > Annelida > Digestive system >... | reverse complement strand
AGCGTTGATCAAAAGTGTGAAGTCATTACGGCCACTGAAGTGACTCCTGGTGAGGTCCATGAATCTCACCGCCTGGAATCGTTAGTCGACACCCATGAAAAAAACACCGAGACCACAGTTGAAACTGATACCTTTACCTGCCCTGCCGGCCAAACCCTGAAAAGACGCAAGTTTTTTAAAAAGCGTCAACACTATGAATATATTGCTGCTGCGGGCACATGTAACAGTTGCCGACTTAAGCCGCAGTGTACTAAGGCCAAAGAGGCGGGTAACAAATCAAGTAGAACAAAACCATACGGCCTGAGCCAGCTATTCGACCTGCAATGGAGCGATATCGCTGGATTTTGCCTCACTCTGGAGAAGCTTCTGCTTTACCGCCATGCTGCGATCACAGGCTGAGCGGAAGTAAAATCCAAGTCAGAAAGTAAAAAGCATTCATCATAATTTGCGCTCATAAAATACCGATTCAGGCAACAACCCGTCAAGACTTGACCCCGCGGTTTTATGACCCCGCGGTTTTACGTTAAGGCCATGCTATCATGAAAAGCATCTGGCCCGCTGGTTATCCGCAAACGTTCTATATCAAGATAAAATAAGTACTTGCATTGAGTCTCATTTATGTATATTATTGAGTCTCATTTGGAGGTAATTTTATGAAATTTCTAAGTGTAAGAGATTTAAAAACAAAATCATCACAAGTTTGGAAGGAACTGCCGGACCAAAGGGAGATGATCGTTACCAGTAACGGCAGACCAATAGCCCTCCTTTCATCAATTAATGAAAACAATCTTGAGCAAGTTTTAACCGCATTTCGTCATGCTCGCGCAACTAATGCTGTTGCAATAATTCAATACGAATCAGCTCAAAAAGGGACCGATAAGATATCCATGGATGAAATCAATGCCGAAATTGGAGCCGTAAGGTCTAAACGGGAAAAATGAAAATCGTATTGGACTCAAATGTTCTCGTCTCTGGCTTACTTACCCCCTTTGGTCCAAGCGGTGAAGTTGTTCGGATGGTATCTGCAGGTGAGCTTATTTTATATATTGATGCACGCATATTATCCGAATACCAGGAGGTTCTTCACCGTCCAAAATTCAAATTCAATAAGGATCATATCAGCATTTTGCTTGATTTTATAAAGCTACATGGACAATTTATTTCGAGTTTGCCCCTTAAGAACCGCTTGCCTGATCCAGACGATGAGCCATTTCTCGAAGTTGCCATTGCCGGAAAGGTACGGTCCTTGATTACAGGAAATATTGTCCATTACCCTCTTTCATCCAGGGAGGGTATTAAGATATCTTCTCCCTCGGAATTCCTTGAATTTTTTAGAAAACAATATAGGACCACAGAACAAGGCGCTTAACTCAGACGGCTAGAATCATGCGGGTTTTCAAATATTGCCGTCTAAAAACGTTTTCAGCTTTCCGGAAACCTTGGCTTTAAACCCGCCGCTGGTTAGCTTTACGTTGATGATCCAGAATTATAGCCATATAAGGAGGATTTGTCATTTTCTTTTTAGATCCTAAAAAGCCAATTTCCACATGTATTTCTGAGAACTGTGATAACTGCACTATTCATAAAGCTCTAAATTGTCATTTTAGCCTCAAACAGCTATCACATTTTTACGCCATTGTTTTACCAACCTTTCTATCAGGTGGCGCCGGAATCTATAATGTAAGTGGGAAGTTGCTAGTCCTTTGGCTTTTGATAAGCGCCGTATTTTTCTCAATGATAGAAATCCGAGTAATGTGCTCTCATTGTCCACATTACGCAGAGCCAGGAGCATCTTTGAAATGCTGGGCTAATTATGGCATTATAAAAATGTTTAGATATCGCCCTGGACCGATGACATTTCTTGAAAAAGCTATCTTTTTATTTGGATTTACAATTATTTGGGGTTATCCTCTTTCATTCTTTTTCATAGGCTCGCAATGGTTTTTGCTGATGGTATACATATCAACAGTGATCGCGTTTTTTATGACCTTAAAGACATTTTTATGTTCGCGGTGTATTAATTTTGCCTGTCCGCTAAATTGCGTTGAGATTAAAGCCAAAAAAGAATTTTTCAAACTGAACCCAAAAATTGCAGATGCTTGGGATGAGGATGTTTAACATCAAATCGGTGGAGCAGACGGCGAGATTACCGCGGGCTTACGTCAAGGCCGTGCAAACTTGTTATTAGTTTAGGCCGCTGCTCACCTCATTAGACTGATACAGATGAAATGGATATTGATTAAACCTAAAAGCCTTGATAAAGATGATCGACTATTAATCTATTATCTTCGCTACTCATTGATATTTTGTTCTGTAGTATCAATTACGGTATTTACAATAGTAATTTTTCCATGAAATGATGATAGATATGAACCTCAGTTTTTCAGAATTTTCAATTGAAGCATATGACCAAGTAATCTCGTTGTGGCTGCTTTGCGAGGGAATTGGGTTGAGCAGGGCGGATTCAAAGAGTAACATCCGGTATTATCTTGAGAGAAACCCGGGAATGAGTTTTATTGCACAATACAATGATGTAATTGTTGGTGCTATTCTGAGCGGCCACGATGGTCGTCGAGGATATATTCACCATCTTGCGGTACATCCAGATTATAGAAAGGAAGGCATTGGCAGAGCACTTGTTGAAAATTGTCTTGTTGCCCTTCAGTCTATTGGAATCCAAAAATGTCACCTTTTCATTTTCAACGATAATACTAAGGGAATCCATTTTTGGAACAAGGTCGGCTGGACTCAACGCTCCGATATCAGTCTAATATCCAAAGCAATCGAACAAAGCGTATGAGCCAAACGGGAATAACATGCGGGTTTATCGGAGTCGGTCACTCTTGGATATGCGTATTAAATGATACAATTGACTATGGATAAAAATATCACATTAAGAAAAGCTGAAACTGGCGATATTGAGCAAATAAAGGCGATTTTATTCAGTTCATTGAAAGAATACGAAATAGCACTACCAGATAATTACTCAGTTTCTGATATCGATTCTATTGCTGATAGAAACAACAACGAACATGTTTTTGTCCTCGTAAGGAGTGATTCTGTTATTGGTTTTGTAGTTTTAAAACCAATTGCTGCAGATTGTATTGAATTGAAAAGATTGTATTTGACCCCTTCTGAAAGGGGACGAAGTCTTGGCAAATATCTATTGAATTATGCAATAGATTTCGCCCAAAGAAAGAATTTTAAATTTATTCGACTCGAAACAACATCTAAATTTAAAGAGGCCGTGTGTCTTTATAAAAAAAATGGTTTCCTGGAGTTGAAGGACGCGCAAAAAGCGCCCGGGCATGACTTGGCATTTGAAAAATATTTAAAGTTATAACAAGCGAGATGACGCTGACAGGAAAAGCTAGGCGGTTTTACGTAAAGTCTACAGGTCTTAAAAGTGTGGTAGCCTGCAACTCATCTCGAAACGTTCGGAACCTTCGGCTAATTGTAGGTGAGTATAACTATTGGAATTCGATAACTATGTGCATTCCAACTCCCATAAAACAATTCTGGAAATCATTTGAAGCCGATATCGGTCATGATGCAACATCCCGATTCTACGAGTCTTTCCACTTCGATGATAACGAGACCAATGCAAACGCATTGGGTGATTTAGTTTTGCAAGGTCCGAAGCGAGCGACTGCAGGTCTTCTATGGACAAACGAAATGAACAGTAAGCCAATTCCTAGAGTTGGAGACCTCAGCGTGGTCACCGATTGGCAGCAGGAACCGTTATGCATCATTGAAACGACCCAGGTGGAGATTGTACCTTACGAGGAGGTCGGCGAGGCCTTTGCTGCTATTGAAGGTGAAGGGGATGGATCGCTGCGTTTCTGGCGAGAAGTGCACTGGTTATACTTTTCACGAGAATGTCAGCGTCTGGGCAAAGAACCGAGTCTACGTATGCCTATTATCTGTGAACGATTTAAGGTGGTCTATCCCTATTGCGATTAGTTTCGTTGCCCAAGCGTTAGGCCATTGTCTATTCTACCGGTTTGATGGGTTGTTCACTCTGGTTGTTTTCTGCCCAGCTCACACAGAAATATAGGAGGTGTTCTGATGCCAGAGATTCAAAAATTAGACGAGCAGGTCGCTATTGTCACCGGTGCTGCCCAGGGAATAGGTAGAGGGATTGCTTTGGTATTGGCAGGTGCTGGCGCCAGGGTCGTGATCGGAGACATCCAGGATGCGTCAGGCACCGTTCAAGAGATCCGCGCCGCTGGTGGACAAGCTATCAGTATCCTTGCAGATATCAGCAAGCCTCACGACGATAAAGCTCTCGTGAACTTAGCACTGACCGAATACGAACGCCTGGATATCCTGGTGAACAACGCTGCTATCGACGCCCCGGACGGCAACGCCTGGAGCCTGTCTGACGCGGAGTGGGAGCAGACAATTGCTGTCAATCTGAGCGGTGTCTTTTACTGCTCCAAGGCAGCCCGCTGGGTATCCGGAACTAGCCTGCATCTCACCGGCGGTACTCAGAGGGGATCTTCCGTGCTGTAGATGGAAGGCGCTCATCCCCCACAAGGATTGGGGCATTACGCTCAAAATTGTGTGCCCTAATACCACACCCAGTTGACAAGGTGGCATTTTTTAAACGGAGGAAAAATTAGTATGTAATCTGCGATACATGGGCTTCAATAATTGCCGCAGTGGGGCTTGCTATGGCTTTTGCTGCTCTGATCGTTTTCGTTTTGGCAAATTTTTACTGCGAGGTTTAGGTTATGCATGGATTATTTTTCTTATGGAAAGTTCACTTGATAGTATCATATCTTTTATTTATGGTCTGGTGATCATGCTACCCCTGATCTACTCGATTTTATTTTTAATTAAAGCCATCTTTAGACCGCAATCGTTACCGCAAATATCTTCTTTTTTCGATTCACCTTTTAAATCCAAGGTATTTAATATCATAGCGACTAAATCAATATTGTGTGTTATGCTTTTATTTGCCGTATTCTCAACATATTTCGGAATTTCTGTATATTGCAGTAGTTCTCTGGCTTATTTTTTCTCGAAATTAAGTATCGCATTCTTGACAAATACGACATAACAACCGCGTGCAGAAGACCAGTCTACGCTCTGTAGAGCTTCGCCGCGGCACAGCGGCCTGACGATAGCGGATTTACTTAATACCATACAAACTTGAAATTTATTTAGGCCGCTGCCCACCAGCGGTCGTTGGCCCACTAAAACGATGCAAGTCGATTATTTAGACTATTTACCTGATGGTTTTAAAGCTTCAGCGATCCGGCTTTATTTCAACTCGCTCAAAGAAAAGCTTGAGCCCATTCTCGGCAGTGATGGCAGAGCTCAAGAAGCACTGGCAAGCAATATTGCGACCGATAAATGTCTAGTTGCAATCTGAAACGGGAATCTTGTTGGCATTATGGGTATTCAGACAAACAAGCGTGGATTTGTGAATCCTAATCTGAAAACTATGGGCTAACCCGTGGAGCAGATAGCGAGAAGTTTGCGGTTATACGTAAATACCGTGCAAGCATGAAAATAATTAGGGCCGCCACTTATGCCCGGCGTTTGAATATAGGAGGAACCATGGATCGACCCTTTGTTGCGGAGAATACAAAAGAGCGTGAAAGACTGAGTGCTCTTGTCCAACGCTTAACAGACGAAGAACTAAGCCTCCCTTTGGGGGATGACTGGACGATCGCGGTTGGCCTTGCACATCTATCATTTTGGGATCAGCGATCACTATTTCTGGTACGAAAATGGAAAAAGAGTGGGGTTGTCGAACCATCACCGATAGACATCGATGTCACCAACGATTCTCTCCTCTCGATTTGGCTGGCTATACCGCCACGGGCTGCTGCTAACCTCGCGGTTTTATCTGCTGAAGAAATAGATCGTGAATTGGAAGAGGCTTCTTCAGATTCGATTACCAAAATTGAAAGCCTTGGTGAAAAGTTTAGGCTTTATAGATCTATCCATTAGATTATAATGCAAATGAAGCTGACGTGAAAAGCTGGGCGGTTTAGGATAAAGGCCGTGCGGGCTTGGAATTTTTTTAGACCACTGCTCACCGAAAACGTCAGCCAACACAAGATGAAGAAAAAAAATCAAAAAGTAATCAGACTGGTTTTTCTTGTAGTGACGATCCTTTCATTCACCGCCCTTTTCGTAAGTCGTTGCGGGTTCGCCCTCTTTCCTGTCACGACCAGATACGCGTACCAGCCGATACTCAAATACAGATGGGAAAACAAAAATATTGTTGAACACTTCCCCACAAAGATTCCAGACGAAGCCAAAAATATAAAGTTTTACTATCGTGCAGGTTTGATGCAGGGCGGGACCGCTATCGAGTTGAGAATGCAAATGTCCCAAAGGGCGTTCGACTCGATCGTGCACAAGCATCGTGCCATGGCGAAATTGATTCTTGATCACTTGGGAAAAGATAATGAAACAAAATCCCAAGAGAAGATATATTTTGAGCCACCATTGATGTTTTACACAGTGTCCAGAGCAGAGCTTACCGACGAATATGAGATAGGGCCTCTGCCAGATGGCTACGAGATATTTTTGCTTCATTCAAAAAAGTATGAGCGTTATTGGAACCACGGAAAAACAGCTGGAATTGCAGTCAGTCAAGATAGAAATGAAATCATCTACTGGGCGGCGGTATGGTAAACTTTAGGCATAGCCGTCCACCGTAAATCGTACTCAAACTTAACACCAGAACCGTTATAAAACTTTTGACACTGTAACAAAAATTGTTACAATATTGTATATGATTAAAAGCATTTGAGCAGCCTTGCTTTAATAACATTGCCGTGGCTTTAACCCTAACATTGCATAAATTCTTGTCATCGAGCCAGGCCGTTATGTCTGAGATCGTTGCTTTTTCCGGACAGATGCTGGATGCTTGATACTTGATGCTGGATATCTAACAGTACACTATCGGTGAATTTCAAAGACATCCAGTATCCAGAAACCAGAATCCAGGATCAGTCAATACTTTCAATGGTCTTCATTGCAGCAGCGAGGTTGGATTTCAAAACTTTATGCAACTATTGGGTTAATACTTGCCGGGATTCCAGCCACCCGTCACTTATGCCCGGTTAGGTAAAAAAACAGGAACACCTACAATGACAATAAATGGCTCATGTTTTTGTGGTTCCATTACTTACAGGGTAAAAGGCAAGCTACGTGACGCCCGTTCTTGCCACTGTTCAGAGTGTCGAAAAGCATTTAGTGCTCAAGCTTCTGCTTATGCGCTGGTAGATCCCGACGAATTCTCCTGGGTTTCTGGCGAAAACCTACTAACAAGTTATGAATCAATAAAGGGTGAAGGTCTGCAGTTCTGTAGCATATGTGGCTCAACACTCTGTGGCACTAATAAAGGTAGGATAAATGGAGTTACTCTAGGGTGCGTGGATGGCGATCCAGAGATATCTATAGGCATGCATATATTTGTAGGATCAAAAGCGTCATGGGAAACAATTCCAGACGGCGTCCCTCAGTATGAAGAGGGGCCGCCGGAAGGCGCCTGACTTACCATATCAACGAAGATCGAGAAAGGTTCGTGACTGAATAATGGAAAATGCTCTTGGGTTTAAATTTGCCCAAGACGTTCAAGCTGACCGATGCCACTTCGCGGTATTGGCGGCTTAACTTTACGTTATGGTGCGACACGATGTCGCATAGTTGAGTGTACTCAGGTATTTACCTTGAGTACCCGGCATGTTCCTGCCGGTCCCTACGCGGGCATGCTTGCCACGCGCTGTGTGGTTGGTGTGAAGCCCCGCGGACAATGTACCGAACTGGGTTCAAATGGTGACAGGCGAACCCCTCGGGGAACCCTCCCCCGTTAAGGGCTAGGGACGGATGATATGGTGAAACTAATTGAATGTCTGTAAGCGTCGTCAAAGAAGTGCAGACCTACGAGGATTAACAGGTCGGAGGCCGTTACCCAGTGTTAGCGGATGTGGTCAGGATGCAGGTCTCATAACTGCCTGCACGGAACTGTGGCACCACCGGCGTAGAGGGCGCACCTAAGTCATCTAAAGGATCAACTGTGAGGAACGTAGTAACCCTGTCCTTCGCCTGGAGCAATTCCAGGCAAGCGAACCGTAAGGCACGCCGATGGAGAGGCGGGTGAGAGAGGTTGGAAGAAGCGAATGCTTTCGGGAAAGCCGGAAGATAGAGCATGAAACATGGCTCAATGCCAAAACCGGTAAGCCTCAGCCCCGGTGAAAAGCGTGCAGACGTCCAACTGGTGTCTCATTGCGAGAGAATTTGGAGAACCTTTGAAGATGGGAAAGCAAATGACGGCTATAAAAGCTGGTGCACCTGTCGACGATGCCAAGAAGTGGAGTTCCATTGATTGGAAGGAAGCGCAAAGGCAAGTTAGAAGGCTGCAAGTGCGTATCGCAAAGGCTGTGAAGGAAAATAGATGGAACAAGGTTAAAGCACTACAGTATCTATTAACCCATTCGTTCTACGCCAAGCTATTGGCTGTGAAACGAGTGACTTCCAACAAGGGGAAAAATACCCCTGGCGTTGACGGCGTGCTATGGAAAGGCGCCCGAGCCAAATGGCGGGCTGCGTGCAGCCTGTGCCGACGTGGTTACAAAGTTTTGCCACTCAGACGGATCTATATTCCGAAGAAGAACGGTAAGAAACGACCTCTTTCGATACCTGTTATGTTGGACAGAGCAATGCAAGCCTTGTATAAACTAGCGCTGGCACCAGTAGCGGAAACGACGGCCGATGGAAATTCATACGGCTTTCGGGAAAGCCGCAGCTGTGCGGATGCTATACAGGCGGCATTCAATGCACTGTCAAAGCCAAATTCGGCAACGTGGGTATTTGAAGCGGATATCACCGGATGTTATGACAACATCTCGAAAGAGTGGATGCTCTATAACATCCCGATGGATAAAGTCGTTCTTCGTAAGTGGCTGGATGCGGGATACGTGGAAAACGGCATCACGTACCCGACGCGTAAAGGAGTTCCACAAGGAGGGATAATCAGTCCCACGCTGGCTAACATGACACTCGACGGGCTGGAGGAAGCCGTCCGACGTGCAGTCCCCCGTCGATCCCGTGTCAATTTCATCCGGTATGCAGATGATTTCATCATCACTGGTAAGTCAAAACGGATGCTGGAAAAGAAAGTTAAACCAGCGGTAGAAGCATTCCTTGCAGAGCGCGGCCTGACTCTATCTGGGGAAAAGACCGTCATTACGCACATAAAGAATGGATTCACATTCCTCGGGCAAACTTTTCAAAAGCATGGTAGGGTGCTGCACATCACACCATCCACCGAGGGAGTCCGCGCCCTCGTTCGAAAGGTGGGAACGTTAATCAAGAAACACGTCGGCGCCCCGATGCCGGTTCTGATCAAGAAGCTGAACGAAGTACTTCGAGGTTGGGCTAATTACCATCGCCATGTGGTGTCATCGGAGGCCTTCAGCTGCATCGATACATATGTCTTTGAACAACTTAGGGGCATGGTAAGGAAGCGTCACCGGAATAAATCCCAAAAGTGGCTACACAGGAAATATTGGACAGCCGCTGGACGGAAAAATACTTTCTCAGTCATCGCCAAGATCAAGAAAGGCGTAAAGAAAGTCTACCAGGTGGTACGAATATGCTCCATCGGCATAAAAAGACACATTAAAATCAAGGCGGCTGCTAATCCTTACGACCCAGAATATGCTTTATACTTCTGGCAGCGAAGGAATAGAAAGGAGAGCAAACTATTGCCGGCATTGTCGGCACGTGAATTTCGCGCACAGTTTGCTTAGGAAGTTACACAGCCGGGCCGTCCCACAAGGGCTGCTTTTAGAGATGCTTGAGCTCCGTGAGGTGAAAGTCTCACGCGGAGTTCTTAGGGGGGAAAGGGGCCGAGAGGCCTCTGACTTACCCGATCGATATAGGGGTGAACGATTGGTCCGCAAGGAAGAATTCATAGCTCCCGGGGTTCCGACAGCACTAATCGAGCGGCGAGGACTATCACCGTGCCCCGAAGCAACAAATCTTGTATGTGCCGAAATCGAAAAGGATGGAAGGAAGCATCTCCTAATACCCGAAGCTGCTGCTGCATGGAAGCAATTGAGACCATCGGCGCAAAAAGAAGGAATTGAAATTTACATCGTTTCAGCTTATCGGAGCATTTTCCGGCAGGCAGAAATAATTCGCAGCAAGATCCTTGCAGGGCAAAGTATCGAAAAAATCCTTATGGTATGTGCGCCACCTGGCTATAGCGAACATCATAGTGGGCGTGCAGTAGACCTCGCTACCCCTGGTGTAAAGCGGCTCGAATTGGATTTTGAGAACTCGGCAGCCTTCCGGTGGCTGCACGAAAACGCTCAAAATTTCGGGTATACTCTTTCTTACCCGCGAGGTAACTCAAAGGGATATGCGTATGAGCCATGGCATTGGTGTTACAGTTTTACATAACAAAAGTACGCCCGGTGCCGAAGGCGCTGAATATATAGCCGTCTGTTTACCGGCATTTTCTCCCGAAATTGTTCATCGCGATGGATAAATAAAAAAGGGGCAACCGATATGATCATTAGAGAGCGTTTTAGAGGTCAGGGGCTCGGAAAATGGTTAATGCAGTGCATTTGCAATCATCCGGAAATTAAGTCCCTCAGACAACTCCTCTGGACAGGTGATGCGGATAACTTTTACCGGAAAAGTGGATTTGAAAAAATGACAACGCTTAAGTTCATGACTCGAAACTGGATAATGTAAGTATTTCCTGTTAGGCCAACAGGCAGCCAAAGCAGAGCGTTGATCAGAGCTCCAAAGGTGGTGTAGCTCGGTCTGTTGCCGGCCCCCGCGTTATGAATACAATTGGAATAATTTTTCAACCGTTAAGGGGTTAATAGCAAAATCAATCGCTACACCAGGTTCAGACCGCTTCGCGGTTTTCACAGATGAACCAAACGCTATGGGCGATTAAACCGATGGCTAAAGCGTATTTAGATAAATTAAACGAACTCATTGAAGAGCTCGATTTAGAGTATGAAGTTGTGCTAGGTTGGGAAGTGAGACATTTCTTCAGTGGTGCTGCGCTTTATGTTAACGGAACCATCTGCGCTTCCTGGTCTCCTGTCGGTTTGGCATTCAAATTGCCAGGCCAGGAAGTAGAAAGTTTAATTTCCAGGGGTCTAGCAAAGCCCTTGAAATATTTTCCTGGCGGTCACATAAAAAAAGAGTACGCTCTTTTTGAAAATCCAGCTGAAAATAAGGCAGGCCAATGGAAAAAATATTTCATGAAAGCTGCCAGGCTAGCTTAGCGCTAAATTTCTAACCTAAAGTTGAGCCAACCAGGAAAAGGATTTCCGATCGAGGAGAAAGACAAAGCAATTGAATTCCTAAAAAACGCATTACATTATGTCAAGTTTAGCGCTGACTCGCAGACTGGATAAAATACCCTTTGCGGTGGGTTTAACATTGCTATTGGCCACTGTGCCGCATGCAAATGGGGTATTGAAAATACATTTTGATTAAATTATATCGGGTACTGGATTAACAAGTATCATCATGGGAGTGGGCAATGGACACACCTCTCAATCAAAAATCATCGGTAGCGGAAATTAAAGAAAGATTTGATCATGATGTTGAACGGTTCTCAAATCTTGCCACCGGCCAGGCAGCGACAATTGATGCGCCATTGGCCATGGAATTAATTACACAGGCAGCGTATAATTCCACCATGAGCATCCAAAGGGTTCTGGATATCGGCTGCGGCGCCGGTAACAACACGGTAAAACTTTCTCAGTATGTTCCCGCTTTCGATTGTGACCTGGTTGACCTCAGCTTACCCATGCTGGAAAAAGCTCGTGATCGGATTTCAACGGTCAACACTGGTAAAATCAGAATATTTCAAGGCGATTTTCGCGAAATCAACCTGCCGAATCAAGGATATGATGTCATTCTTGCAGCCGCAGTTCTGCACCATTTGCGTGATGACCAGGACTGGGAGTCAACATTTGAAAAGATTTATCGACTAACAGCCCCGGGTGGAAGCGTTTGGATTACGGATCTGGTATTTCACGAAACGCAACCCGTTCAGTATCTGATGTGGCAACGGTATGGCGAATACCTTTGTTCTGTAAGTGGTGAAGATTTTAAAGCCAGAGTTTTTGAGTATATCGACAAAGAAGACTCGCCGCGGCCGGTTACGTATCAATTATCTCTTCTAAGGAAAGTTGGATTTGAGCATGTTGAGCTTTTACACAAAAATTCCTGTTTTGCCGCTTTTGGTGCAATCAAAACCGCCTGAAAGGGCGGGATCTGTTCCGGAAAAATGATGGGTATTCAAATTCGACATGCCGAAGACCGTGACGGTCATTTCATCACCGGCTTAATCCGGGCGACACTGCAGGACATGGAGTCAGTTGGAGGACATGAAGTCAACCAGAACGAAGATTTCTGGCGAAAGTATGCTGAAAAAATTGTCGAATCTATCCGCAAAGGCGATCGAATATATTTGCTCGCACAAACCGACCGCAGCATCGTCGGGTTTTTGGAGGGAAAAATAGTTAAGCTGCAGGAAGTGTTCGCACACCGCAAAATCTTTCATATAAGTATTGTCTATGTAATTCCACAAACCAGGCGCCGGGGAATTGCCGCCTCCCTGGCCGAGGAAGCGCTGCAGTGGGCTTCCGGGCAAGGGTGCCATGAGGCAGATCTAAACGTTCTTTTCAACAACGACAAAGCCATTGGGCTATATAAAAAGCTGGGTTTCAACGTGTTCCGATACCAATTGAAGAAGAAACTCCTGCCTATTGCATGAAGATGGACAGGCTTAATCCCGTGATGTGATGTCTACCGCCTGAGCTCTACTTAAAATGGAGAATCCCAACCAGAATGAATATATTGGAAACAGACCGCCGAATCCTTTGCAGACTCACGATTGACGATGCCGCATTTATTGTTGACCTGTTGAATGATTCTTTGTTTTTGCGGTTCATCGGTGATAAAGGTGTAACAAGCCGTGACGATGCCCGAAAGTATATATTGAATGGACCCGTTGACAGTTATCCCTATAGTTGCATAAAATATTGAAATCCAACTTCGCTGCTGCAATGAAGACCATTGAAAGTATTGACTGATCCTGGATTCTGGTTTCTGGATACTGGATGTCGTTGAAATTCACCGATAGTGTACTGTTAGATATCCAGCCAGCATCGAGTATCAGGCATCCAGCATCTGCCCGGAAAAAGCAACGATCTCAGACATAACGGCCAGGCTAGATAACAAGAATTTATGCAATGTTAGGGTTATGAACGCCATGGATTCGGGCTGTATTTGACGAAGCTGAAAGATGGCGCGGTGCCTATTGGAATCTGTGGCCTGTTGAAAAGAGAGTCCTTGGAGGATGTCGATGCGGGCTTTGCGTTTCTGCCGGAATTCAGGGGAAAAGGATAGGGCGTTGAATCGATGATGGAATCTGTACTATTCTCATATTTTCGTATGCCGCTGTTGCTATTATGCACTATTGTGCTTGTGTGTCTTGCCACGGTATTGGATCCACCGGCGGGACAGTTTAGCTGGTTGTTGGAAGTCGGACCCGGACTGGCGGGTATCCTGATCCTGGTCCTGACACACCGCAGACTTCCGATGTCCCACATGGTATATTTTTGTGTTTTCTTTCACATGTTCATATTAATTTACGGCGGCTACTATACCTACGCCGAAACGCCTCTGGGGAATTGGGCAAAAGAGGCTTTTGACCTTAACCGCAACCATTATGATAGAGTGGGACACATAGCGCTCGGCGTATTCCCGGCATTCGTCATCCGGGAAGTGCTGCTTCGAAAAACCCCATTGCAAAGAGGGGGCTGGCTCTATTTTATTGTCCTCAGTATCGTGCTGGCGGTAGCCGCATTCTGGGAACTTCTCGAATGGTGGATTGCATTGCTGGTAGCAACCGACGTCGGCACTGCATTTCTGGGTTCACAGGGAGATATATGGGATGCTCAGTGGGATATGTTCCTGGCCCTGGTTGGCGCCGGAATTGCCTTGCCCCTGTTATCGGGTTTCCACGACCGATCCATGGCAAAAATCGGTAAGTTAAATCCCAATTACGTATAATGTGAACTTATGGCATTCTCCTATCCATACTTTAGTTTCGGCCCTTTTCGAATGCTTCAAACGGTGGTATTGATGGATTTTGAAATGGATGAGGATCGTTTCATAGTCGTGCGATCCACAGAAGCATTAGAAGCTGAATTACTAAACCTAATACCTGAATCTTGCATTAAAATTTTTGGTGAAAAAAATGCATGGTAAATCGATCAATCTCCAGGACAAGTTAGCCAAATTTTCTGATCATTGGTCACCGAAGATCATCGCCCAGATGAATGACTATCATTTCAAGCTTGTGAAATTTCAAGGTGATTTTGTATGGCATCACCATGATGATACGGATGAGGTATTCATCGTACTGGAAGGAGAAATGACGATTGACTTCAAGACCGATAAAGTTGATTTGAAAACAGGCGATATGTTTGTCGTACCCAAAGGTACGGGGCATAAGCCCTTTGCCGGTCAGGAGTGTAAAGTCCTGCTTGTCGAACCGGCCGGAACCGTCAACACCGGCGATGCGGGTGGTGGAATGACGGCAGAGCAAGATGTTTGGATTTAATTCCTTTAATTCTAATTCAATGGTGAAAAAATGGAAAAAATATTTGATGGCAAAAAGACTGCCAAATTGGGCACGGCAAAGAATCCGGCTGCGGTTCATGTCAAAACCAAAAAAAGAATGAACGAGGTGGCTGCAATATTTAAAAAAAACGACTGGAAATACTCAATTGAATTGGAGCCGGATAAGCCTGAAGATATCAACGATTTAGATTTATTGTTGAATCCTCCTGAAACTGTGATTGCCGAAAAGAAAATTGGTCGCAACGAACCCTGCCCCTGCGGCAGCGGCAAGAAGTATAAAAAATGCTGCGGTCAATAGCGCGAGCAACCCCCAGCGTATAAATCGTTATCTTTCGATTGATGCAATCGGGTAATTAATAATGCAATTTATGATGAGGTTAAATGCTCAAAGTTGAACAACATTACAGTCTCGGTAATCTGGAACAAACCATTCTTCTGGCCCTGGAAAGGGCCGGCAAAGAAATGGATCAATTGACCCTGGATGATCTGGCACAGATAGACGAATTTCATATTCGCGGTCCTGAAGCCACCAGCGAGATGGCAGAAGAAATTGGCCTTGACGAAAAGATGCAAATCCTTGATGTGGGAAGTGGGCTCGGTGGACCATCACGACGCCTGGCCGCCAACTACGGATGTCGCGTGACCGGATTGGATTTAACCGAAGCATATTGCCGGGTCGCCGAGGCACTGAGCATCCGCCTGGGCCTTGGCCATCTCGTATCATACCACACCGGTAACGCCCTGGATATGCCTTTCGAAGACATGCGCTTTGACGTCCTGTGGACCCAGCATGCAGCAATGAATATCGGCGAAAAAGCTCAGCTCTATTCCGAGATGTACCGCGTCCTGAAACCGGGCGGCCACCTTGCGATTTATGACGTTGTCGCCGGTCCGGGCGGCGAAGTTTATTACCCGGTGCCATGGGCTCGCGATCCTTCGATCAGTTTCCTCACCACGGAGGATGAAATGCGTCATTTCCTCGAAGCAACGGGATTTAATATTACGTCATGGCGCGACACAACCGATGCCGGCCTGGCCTGGTTTGCAGCCAAATCGGCCCAAATCAAAAAACAGGGAAAACCAATCGTAGGCTATCACCTCCTGCTGGGAGCGGATTTCCCGCAGATGGCACGCAACCAGCTTCGCGGTTTCAAAGAAAATCGCATGGCCCTGCTGCAGGTCATCGCCAAACGGCCCGCAAATTAACTTTGCATCAGTCAGGCAATTTGTGAATTTTAATATTTTCAGGCTCTTAAAAATCCACCTGGAAAGCCGCATCTTGTAAAGCATCTGTCAAAAGGGAAAGTGTCGTGCCTCAGATTCAGCTCATCTTTGAAAAACAATGGCTCCACATTTTGGCTCTGGCCGGTTTAATAGCCGGCCTGGTTTTGCTCGGCACATCAGACAGCTTCCAGGCCGGAAGTCTATTGGGTGTCGATACGATGATCTGGTTTCGGCTTGCTGTTGCAATAGCGATCACGCATCAGGTACTGGTCTGGTTCTGCTGGCGAACCCAGCTTCATTTGTCCCTGCTGACCCGCCTGTTGGGTGATAACGGATTTACCGTCTATGCGGTTTTATTTTCCATCTTCGGCATCGCCCGGGTTGTGGCCGTCTTTATCCTGGCCATCGCAAATCGCAACACCATCCCGCTGGAATTGGCTGCCTTGAGAATTTTGGCCGTACTGATGGCAATTCCGGCAGTCTACCTGTTTTATTCAGTCAAACGCTACTTCGGTTTCAAACGCGCCTTTGGGGTCGACCATTTTGACCCATCGTATCGATCCCTACCGTTTGTTAAAAAAGGTATCTTCCGCTTCACAAGCAACGGCATGTATACCTTCGGGTTTTTTCTGCTGTGGGTTCCGGGATTGTGGTATGGGTCAATTGCAGCACTGTGTGCGGCATTGTTTAACCATTTGTATATCTGGATCCACTATTATTCTACGGAATTGCCGGATATTAAAAGAATTTACGGTTAATTAATCCGACCGGTGCAACATCAAAATATTTTCGTCAGGTTTCAAAGGCCAAATAGGGCTATCTACTCTGGATTTCTTATTTTTCAGGCTGGCGTAATTAGGAGGAACAATGACTTTCGAAACAATCCGTGCCGTATTTGCGTGGTGTACCGTAATCAATATGGGACTGCTGCTATGGTGGTTGGTATTTTTCATCCTGGCTCATGAATGGATGTACCGCTACCACTGCAAATGGTTCAAATTGTCTGAAGAAAAATTCGATACCATTCATTATGCGGGGATGGCTATTTTTAAAATCGGAATATTCCTGTTCAACCTGGTTCCGTACCTGGCCATGCGAATCGTTGGTTGATTTTGGGTTGTCCGGCGGGAAATTGATTGGCCTGCACGCTATCATCGACTTTAGACGATCGGTCCGTGATCTAACATCGCTCTCGTATACCAGGGCCTCGATGGTGTTTTGCCCCGCTGCAGGCAGAACAAGGCGGTCGTTGCATGGGAAGCTGCAAATTTCTTGCTGCCAGGGGATGTTTCATTTCAATGGTAATATCAAGCTCGGCCGTTGATGCGGCCATTTCGGTTTCCGCATCTTCGGTGCTGATGGATTGCAATTGAATACCCATTTTCTGTAAGGCCTTACGGGTGGCTTTTGTCTATTATCCACTATCGCATATCATTTCTTGACCTCTCTGAGATTTAGGTTTATGAATAAATCCCCGTCTGCGTCCAGCTTGAAAATGGATAGCGACACCCACAATTATTCAATTTTTATTAGTTTATTCCGGCTTATCCGGGATAAATATTACAGGGAATTCATTATGGTATTTAACCACAAAAAGGCAGCAGATGATCAGCGGCCTTCCTGGGATGAGTACTTTATGGAAATGGCCGATACCGTCTCGAAAAGAGCAACTTGTGACCGGGGTAAAAGCGGCTGCGTCATTGTGCGTGACAAGCAATTGCTGGTGTCAGGGTATGTCGGATCACCGATGGGCTTTCCCCATTGCGATGAGGTCGGCCACCAGATGAAACAGGTCACTCACGAAGACGGCACCACCACGGACCACTGCATGCGTACGATCCATGCGGAACAAAACGCTGTTTGCCAGGCCGCCAAACTCGGTATCGCCATAAACGGCGCAACAATCTATACCCGCATGACCCCCTGTCGAACCTGCGCCATGCTGATTATAAACTGCGGCATCAAACGGGTGGTTTGCGAGCGCAAGTATCACGCCGGCTGGGAATCAGAGGACATGTTTAAGACAGCCGGCGTTGAACTGGATTACCAGTATGATGAGCTCCAGGAGTATTAAAACGTACCGGAATTTCTACAATTTATTGGAATCACAGTGCTTATTGTAGACATTGTCTTGGTAAGCCGCATGGAATGATGGAATAGTGGAATGCTGGAAGACTGGGTCGAATGGGCCGACAAAGGTCCATTCTAAAAAAAATGTTGTATCTACTTTTTATGATGATGCCCGTCAGACACCCATTTTCTGCTTTTACCCCGGAAAATACGCCGCTGCTACGAGAAAGCCAATACAAGTATATTCGTTTTGATTCTCTAGACCCACCATTCCACTATCCCAAAAACCCATGATTCCAATATTCCAGAATTCCAACATTCCAATTGGGGCGAAGCCCCTAACTTGTCCATATGACGGCCAATAATATTCACATCAGAGAAGCCGATTCCCACGATATTTCTCTATTATCCCATCTGATTCGGCAGGCCTACCGCGACGTTGCTGATAGATTCAATCTGACGCCTGACAATTGCCCCAAACACCCATCCAACTGCCATGACAAATGGATAGAAAACGATTTCAAGAGAGGGGTCGTTTACTATATCCTGGAATGCGACGACTCACCCATCGCTTGCGCGGCAATTGAAAAAGCCGAGCCCGGTCATTGCTATCTCGAACGTCTGGCAGTCACACCACCGCACCGAAACAGCGGTTTTGGAAAAGTGCTGACCAAGCATGTCTTTGCTGAGGCCCGAGCCTTGGGAGCGCGAAGTGTTGGCATCGGAATAATCTCCGAACAAACTGAATTGAAATCCTGGTATCGAAAAATCGGATTTGTTGAAAAAGAGACCAAACGATTTCCTCATTTACCCTTCCTGGTTGCTTTCATGACATATACGCTGACGAGCGACAATGATAAATCGAGTTAAGTCAATTAAGCGCCGGAAAGATAATTCGCAGCATACGAAAAAAGGAAGTAATGCCGAATATAGGCCTCGTCGTGGCAATGCGGAGCGAAGTTCCGCATATGTTGAAAAATACAACCGGTATTTACCGGATCGAGAATAATGCCATCGGGCTCGCGGTAAGCGGAATCGGGCCGAAAAAGGCCCGCCGCACAACGCAGCAAGTGTGCACCGGATCGCTAGGTTTTATGCCGGATTTGCTGATTAACGCGGGCTTTTGCGGTGCCGTACGCCATGACCTGAATATCGGGCATCTTGTCCTTGCGAATCTCATCGCTTATCGTGACCGGGAACTGCAGCTTGAAAATTCACCTGTTGAAAAAGTTGCCGCTCTTTTAGTAGGATCCGAATACCAGGTCGGTAAGCTGCAGACATTTAACTGGCCGGTTCTGTCCAGAGCCAGGGTGTCCGGCGCCACACTTGCAGTCGACATGGAGTCCTTTGCCATCGCACAAACAGCCGCAACGTATCAAATCCCGGCCTTAATTATTAAAGCTGTCAGTGATATTGTACCGCAGCACGCCGGTCTGTTCAGTCTGCTGTCCCTGGTGCGAAATTTAAAGATTAATACCAAAACGGCCCGGAACCGCTTAAGTATGGTCGTTAAAAAAATATTCGAAGAACAGAATCTATTTGACTAATTACTCCGCCCTGAAAGATAGCAATACCCGGTTAGGATAAAACATACTGGCCGTTTGAAACAGGTTAGAATGTTTTGATGTTATCCGGGCGGATTAATTACAAGAAACGCCTTTAAACCGGGGATAATGACATGACAGAGGACAATTTCACGGTCACGATCGAAGTCGTGCCGCCGACCGGCCCCGATGCCGCCCCCCTGCTGGCAGCATTGGAGCCGCTGGTCGACTTGGCCTTCGATGGATTCAGCGTCGCCACCAACCCGGTTGCCAAGCCGCATATGAGTGCCATGGCACTGTGCGCGCTGCTGCAGAAAAAAACAGGGAAACCGGCTGTATTGCACTGTACCACCCGCGACCATAATCGCCTGAGCCTCCAGGGAATGCTGTGGGGCGCGCGAGCCCTGGGGATCGAGACCGTTCTGATCGCCACGGGCGACTTCATCGCCCTGGGCGATCGAGCGCACACGACCAGCGTGCGTGATCTGGATGTGTTCGATCTGGTGCGTATGGCACGCGAGGCTGAGCTGCGCACCGGCGTTGTGTTCGACACCCACCCTGAATCAAACGGGCTGGAGAAGGCCGTGCGACGGCTGGCAAGCAAAGTCGAAGCCGGGGCTCACTTTGCGGTTACCCAGCCGGTGTATGACGAGGCGAGTGCCACTCAGCTGATCGAGGCGACGCAACACCTTAAAATTCCCATCATTCTGGGAATCCTGCCGCTGCGCACGCCCCGCCATGCCGAGTTTTTGCACCGCAAGGTCGCCGGCATTGCTGTACCGGAGCAGGTTCGCAACCGGATGCAGGGTGCCGATGATCCGGTGGCGGAAGGTGTGGCGAATGCCGGCGAGATGTTGGCAATTGCACGCAAGCATTTTGCCGGGGCCTGCCTGATGCCGCCCTTCGATCACTATGAGGTGTTGTTTGATATTCTGGCGGATTAATTAGGGTTTTAGATTCTGCATGAAGGCCAGGTCCTGTCGGCTTCGCTCGGCCATGCGGGTTTCCACCTCTTCTTTACCGAGCCCCATCAGAATCTTGTAAGCATTGTATTTGGTTTTGCAAAAATATATATCAAACGGCCGCTTCTTTTCATTGTCCCTGAATATTCGGATGCCGGGTATTTCATCTTTTTGAATATACTCATTGTCCGCATTTATCAGCAGCGGTTCGACGTCGTATTTGTTCAGCCAGGGGATGCAGGCCCCTTCCATTCCCAAAACCGGATCCATAATGGATCGAATCTTTTCAGTCACGCCGCCTACGGCCAGAATTATATCACCGGTCAATGAGCCGGTAATGCCGAAACGCTGATTCACCGGTTGTTTGATGTAATCCGATACCAGGGCAATGTCCATGGCCACCGAAGCACTGTCGCCTTCAACGCCTCCGTGCGCCTGAATATATTCCACATACATCTCATACCCGACATATGGCGCTCCGATATTGGTCAGCACCTTTTTGATGGAGGCTCTGACGTTTTGGGCGGCGGCCTTGGCAATGTCACCGATCTTGCCGGGTGCCACCACAGTATCGGCATTGCCGACATTGATCTGACAGTGAATCGGCAGCGGCTGACCGTACATCTGCCCGCTGGATTTTGAGTGTATGACGGCCAGACCGACCACATATCCGATGGAATCAGTCATCGAGCTGATATATTTTTTTAGGTATCGTTTATGTTCGCCGATCTCCTTGGAAAATCCCCCTTCCAAACTCAAGTGCTCGGCCAGCGCCTTGCGCACATGCAGCGGTTCAACCAGCGGCGCGCTGTCCAAGACAGCTTCAAACTCAGCTGATTTTATAACCCCGTTGATCGGTCGCAATATACTGCTCAATTTTCCGTCCGAACTACGACAACGCAGTTCCTTGGCAATTTCCAGCACAGCGGCTTTTGAAAATTCACGCACGGTCAGCTTAAAATCCGGCGGCAGGCGTCGACCATAGATATGCTCACTGCGCTTCCTGACGCTTTCGTATCCTTCTTTTTCAATAACCTCACCCCAGGCTTCTTTGAATTCCTCAGCAAGATTGTCGACTTCCTGTTTGACGTACTGGGCGATCTGCCTGACATTTTCCGGGGACTCGGGCACCGCACTTTCCATTTGGATGATTTCACCTTTATCTTCGATCCGGCTGAGAAAAGCGCCGTCGCCCTCTTCCTGCAGATATTGCAGGGTATCATGATTGCAGCAGGCCACTATAATGTTGTCGGCCTTTAAATGATTCTCCGACCGATCCGCCGCGCCGCTGCCGGTGCTCCGGCCGCCTTCGAGGATATATTCTTTGTTTTGCATAATCTCCAGCAGATCCGCCATATAGCCGACTTTGATCAATGTTTTTAACTCATCAATATAGATGATCGGTGCTTTGGCATGCGCACCCAGGTATGCTCGTTTATGGCAGGGCGTCTGAAGATTTCCCGATTGATATGGGTCATGCCGGAAACCGCCCTTCATATTTCTGGCACTGGGCTCAGATACCCGCGACATCAGGTCCTTGTCCTTGCGCGGATCATACAAAACCTCCGGGACCATGTCCTGCAAGTGTTTGACATCGTTTTGGGTACCGCCATTGGATTCGCGCTGGATTTTCTCCTGGGCCCGGTGATTGTTTTCCTGCATGTGCATAAAAATGGATCCCATTCCGGTAAGCCCGGCCGCTATAAACGCGGGCGGAAAATAGAATCCGGCAGCCACTCCCAGACAGGTCGCGCAGATCAACGCAATTTTAACCTTGCGGGCTGATTCAATCTGGTCGGTAAGATTGAATTCATCCAGGTTGTTTCTGGCAACTTCGATGGCCGATATGATATCCGACAACACCTTATCCGCCCTGGTAGGATTCTCATAGGCAAAGCGAATGTGATTGCGGTCCTTGCCCGGATACGCCACGATGGCTTCATTGGATTTCAGGTAATCGCCAATGGATATGTCCAACACCTCTTTGAACATGTTGGCCAGCATGGATTTTCCGGTCCCCGGCCGTCCCACCATCAATATGTGTCCTTTGTTCTGGGCAATTTTTCGGATGGCCCTTTTGGCACGCTCCTGGAAGATGACACAGTCAATGGGATCCTGGGGAAAATTTATTTGCGAGGTATCAGTAAAACTGCCAAGATTCGTTTCCAGACTGGCGGGATAATCCAGCAATTCTTTAATCCAAAGGTAGTCATTTTCTTTGTAATCATTAGGCATTGTTATACCCGTTGATGGAATCCAGCAAATAAAACCGGCCGGAATCAGTGATAAAGCCGTGTTTCGCAACCGCGGCATATACATCCGGCAAATTCTTGCGCAGCGGTTCCAGGGCTCTTAAATCATGCAAAACTGAAATGTGGGTGAACGTCCGATCGTCCTTGTCGTCGTCAGCGAGCATATAATTAAGCGATATTCCGATCTGCAGGTAGTTCAGGATCGGTTTAATCAAATTCCGGGAATTGGATCCCGTATTGTGTGTTTTGAGCACATCCTGGTAAATTGCAGGAAGCGGTGACTTGGCATAATCGATTTCCAATTTTTTATTAAAAAATAGCTTGATCGGATTTGCCTCCCCGCCGGTACACAGTTCAAAGACTTTGCAAAGGCTGGGATTCGCTTTAAGCGACTGCTCGAGCAGAAACATGTGCTTTAGCAGATGGTTATCAGTTATGTAAAATTCGACTTGATTAAGACTCGTCAGCACACAGGCTTTGTGTTCTTTACCATTGTTATATGAAAAAAGGCGATAGGAGACGGCAGGGTTATAAGACTGAAAATCAAATCCGCGCAGCTCATACAAACCCTCGGCGACATATGCTTTATTGAGAATGACGCCGACGTCTTTTGCGATAGATTTACCCAGGTATTTGATTTTTTCCTCGATGCTGCCCTGCAGCTTCAAATATGAATAATTGCCGCCGATATCTTCACAGATACCAACAATTTGAAAAATATTAGGCGGGTCCAACAGGTCCAATTTTTTCGAGAAGGAATCGTAGGATTTCAGCTGATCATAAATTTTATTTAAATGCACCTCAAGTTCGGAATCTTTCATGGAGGGTATGCGCATTTTATAGCGTGAAACGATCACCTCCGGCGACAGCGAGGGGTTTTGTTTTCGCTTTTTCAAAAAGGCTGGCAGGGTTTTATGAATCGATTTCCGAATTTTTTTAATTATTCCCTGCATATAATGAATCTCGCCGCCGATTAATTTCTTTTTGACTTCAATCGAATGCGGATTGAGCAGGTAGCGGCCGATATCGGAAATTTTATATTCCTTATAGGGTCCATCCACCTTTTCACCAATCACCCCGCTCAGGTCAATATCTGAAATACGGCCTTCGGAGATAACCCATATATCTTTGTTATTGTGCGATAAATTGCAATTGCAGGCGGTTGACAATGCTGATTATCCTTTATGTCGGGTTTACAAAATATTTCGATGATGTATCAAAGCAGCTGAATCGATCAATGGGCCCACCGCAGCAAACAGGCGCATGGCGATCCCGTATGCGGCGGGTTGAGCTGTATATTGTATATTCTATATCGGTACTTTTTAGATATTCTTGATAAAAGAAGCGGGTGCGTTATTTAAATTGAAATACAATCTGAAACTGTGTTAATTAATCCGCGGTTGGCATAAACCAAGTATAAACGATTCCAATATGGAGAAGGGAAAATGGCCGAAATCAATCCATTTAGAGCCTGGCGATATAACGAAACGCTGATGAAAAACATCAGCGATTTGACGTCTCCACTTTTTGATGTGGCTTCCGAAAAACAGAAGGCCGCCCTTTACGGCAATCCTTTCAACAGCATCCATCTTTCGATTCCCTGCGGTGAGCGCCCTTCGGAGAATGCGGCCAGGATTTTACAACAATGGCGGGATGAGGGCCGCATCCAACACGATTCCGAACCCGCAGTTTATGTTTATTATCAGTATTTTCGATTGCCGGGCGACCCCAAACAATATTGCCGCAAAGGTTTTATTTGTAAAATCAGAATTTATGACTGGGATGAAAATGTTATTTTGCGGCATGAAAATACCATGCCCCGATCCGTCAACGAGCAGGTGGCATTACTGGCCGCAACCCGGTTGAACGTAAGCCCCACCCATGGTCTCTATACGGACAAAAACTTTGAACTCGAAACTGACATGGATCAAAGCATGCAGCGACCTATCTGCCAAACCGAAAGCTACCAGGGCACATGTGATGTGTTAAGTGTCATCCGCGCGCCTCGAATCATCGAACACTTTGTAAACCTGATGGCTCACAAACAGGTGATTATTGCTGACGGTCACCATCGATATGCCGGATCGTTGGCTTACATGAAACAGCAGAGGGCGGCTAATCCGGCTCATACCGGCCAGGAGCGCTATAATTATCATTTAATGTGGCTGACCAACACGGAAACTGAAGATTTGAGGATTTTGCCGACCCATCGCCTGATTAAAGGTATAGAAAAATTTGATGAAACTGCCATCATGCAAAAATTCGACCGCCATTTCACCGTCAAACCGGTGCCAAATCCCGACCACATGGATGAGATCATTGCCGGGAAAAAATGGACATTCGGCCTCATTTTCCAGGACAATGCCTATCAGGTCAGCCTGAAGCCTGAAGCCCACCGTGAAATGGAATGGAATTTCCCGGACAACATCAAAGCGCTGGACCTCACGGTATTGCACTATTTTATAATTCAGAAAATTATAGGCATAACGGGCAAGGATCAAAGCGATTCTGATCGGATCGAATTTGAAAGAAGTTTTGCCGCCTGTCTGACGAAAGTGATCCGGGGAGCCTGCCAGCTGGCGTTGATTACCAATGAGGTGTCGATTGGCGATGTTAAAACCGTATGCCGCAGCGGCTGTACCCTGCCGCAAAAATCCACCTATTTTTGGCCCAAAGTGATCTGTGGATTTGTCTTTAGCTCTCTTTAATTCATTGCGGACGGCCGATGCCCCCGTTCGGCGGTATCATGGGCGGATTTATTAGAATCTTATATATAAAGTTTTTGCCCTCCAGAGTCGGGAACAAAGGAATAAGTCTTATTTGATCGAAACAGCATGAAAAAAATTGGTAATATTATTAGCGTCCGGCCGTTCATGTTGGGCAAATATGGCTCCGCTTAACTGTGAGCCATGACCTGCGAGTCTTCCAGCATGATCTCCATCTGCGCCAGGTCCACCTCGGATATGTGCAATGACTCGGCTTCGGCTGTCGCCACCAGGACCAGCGCCGGGTCTTCAACCATGCCGATTCCCAGTTTCAGACAGGCTTTGTCGGCCAGCCTCACCAAAATTTGCAGCATGTCCTTAGAATCAAATTCCTCGCTGTGATGATCCCGCACAATGTTACAGTATTTTTCCGGCAGATTCCAGTGCACCATCAGCGAGTACCCATGGTTGGCATGCAGGCTGTTCATGGCCTCGAGCAGCAGGGCATTGGAGGGCTGAATGTCAAGATCATCTGAATGCTTGAGATCATCGATGACGGTTAAAATGAATAGCTTGCCGACATCGTGCAGCAGACCGCCAAAAAAGGCCTCATGCGCCAGACCGTTCAGACCGCACTTTTTGGCCAGCCAGTTTGATCCCATGGCGCAGCCAAGTGAATGTCGCCAGAGTGTGCGCATAATGTCATGCACAAAGGGATCTTTGGAGCGAAAATTATTTTCATGGGTAACCAGCATCACAATATTGGAAACCTCATTGATTCCAAGACGCACAATCGCATTGCGCACCGTGGCAACCTGGTTCAGGCCTTTGTAGAATGAGGAGTTTGAAACACTCAGCACCTTTGCCGTCAGCGACTGATCACTGACAATCAGCCTCTCAACCAGGCGAAGGTCCGGTTCTTTTTTGGCAATTTCCTGCTGGATTCTCAAGGCCGTGGCATCAAACACGGGAAGCCGGGTGTTGCTGGATGCCAACTGCTCGTCGATGATTTCGATAAAAGATTCCTGCTGATCCATAATTATCCTTCCAATAAGCGCCGCAGTTCCGGCAGGGCTCTGGGTTTCTGCAAACGCGGCAGACTGCGAAGTATTTCATCAATGGTCGTTAAACCGGCAGCCGCCTTGACGATGCCATCTTCCAGCAGTGTCACAAGACCGGTGGATTCAATGCTGATGAGTCGAATTTCCTGGCTGGTTTTTTGATCGATAATTGCATTGCGAACCTGTTCGTCCAGAATGAGCAGTTCAAATATACCGATGCGTCCGCTGTAACCCGTGTACTGACATTGGCCGCAACCGTGCCCTTTGCGAAATGCCGCCCCTGTGATATCTCCGGGTGCGTATCCGATTCGCTGCAGATCAGCCGGGCTCGGTTTGTAGGCCACCGCACAAATGGGGCAAATCTTCCTCAAAAGTCGCTGGGCCATGACGCTAACTACGGTTGAGGATATTAAAAACGCTTCTATATTCATATTCAGCAGTCGAACCAGTCCACCGATACTGTCCTCGGTGTGGAAGGTTGTCAGCACCTTATGCCCCGTCAGAGCAGCCTGAACAGCAATTTCAGCCGAAAAATTATCGCGGATTTCTCCGATCACAATAACATCCGGATCCTGGCGCACAATATGACGCAGCGTTTCCTCGAAGGTCAGGTTGATTCGGGGATTGATGGAGCATTGCGCAATCCCCTCAATAATATACTCAACCGGCTCCTCGGCCGTTATTATGCTGGTTTCGGGTGTATTGATATGGTTTATGCAGCTGTAGACGGTGGTGGTTTTCCCCGACCCGGTGGGTCCGGTAATGAGAATGACACCGCTGGGCATATAAAGCGCATCCTCTTTGAAGCGATCCTCCATCCTCTGGGATAATCCGACATCTTCAATATTGATCAGCACCCCTTTACGGTTTAACAACCGCATGACGATCTTTTCACCGTGCACGGTCACGTAAAAAGAAACCCGCAGATCAACCTGTCCCCCGGGATAATCAAAATAAAAGCGCCCTCCCTGATGTCGCCGCTTCTCGGTGATATCCACGTCACACAGGACTTTGACGCGATTGGTGAGCGCCGGCAGAATATTTATCTGAAATTCCTGGAATTTAATTAAGACGCCATCCTGTCGAAAACGGACGCGCATAGTTTCTTTCATGGGTTCGATATGAATGTCGCTGGCATCCCGTTCAATTGCCGCCAGCAGAAGGTCATCGACCAGTTTGATGATTGAGTTTTCATCCGACGGTGAGATCTTCTGTCGCGAAGCACCGGTCAGACACCTTCTAACCGCCCGTTTAATTGAGCTTTTACGCGCAATACCCGCGATGAACTTATCCCCGAATACCTGCTTGACGGCCTCGAGATCATTACGGTCCAAAGGATCGGCAAAAGCGATGACAAGGCCGCCGTCCTCCTTGTGTATCGGAATGACATCGTGCTTATCGTACCATCTGGAATTAACTTTGCTGAAAAGTTCCGGGTCTATTTCACTGAACTCAGGTTCAAGCTGCGGAAAACCCATTTGCAACGACAGAACTTCAATTAAAGAGTGTTCATCGATCAGGCGACGGTCCAGCAGAATTTCACCAAGCTTTTTGTGGTTTATATCTTCACTTTGAATCTTTAAGGCGCGCTGAACATCTTCAAATGGAATGTATCCCAGCTCAACCAGGAGGCTGCCGATACACATCGGCACCCGGCTATGTCGCACCGTATCTTTAATTTTGTCGTCGTCGATATAATTGAGCTCTTTCAGGACCTCCAACATCGGCCGGGGCGTTTCTATCTTGGAAAGCACGCGCGCGGCATAGTCAACCTGCTTGTCAGTTAACATTTTTTCCCGCAAAAGCAGCTCCACGATTTGACTACTTCGACCGACATCTTCCGGCAGCGGGAATTCATTTGGTGCTGAAACTATTGAATCCATTGGTCAACAACCTTTTAGGTTTGTATGCAAAGCAGCTGTAGGCACTGCCTAAATTTATAAGGATGATATCGACCATTTATAAGAATACTTTAGATCAAGCTGATTAGTTTCCATCCGTAAATGACAAATAGGGCATGACACTTAGGGTGCGTCAGGAGCCCTTTGCGGATTATAAAACAACCGCACGGTATTTGCTTCAGGTGCTTTGACACTGACCCGATCACCCGAGGCAAAAATCATATAGCCGAATAATTGGCCGCCCGGGCCACGGATTTCAAGAATATCATCTGGATCGAAGCGCGGATTAAGCCCCAAACGGTTGAGGACTTCGGCAAGTTTATCCGCATCCTCAATCATGATCCAGTCACCGTGAACCGCCACGGTTTTATCATCACCGATGGGATCAAAAACCACAATTCGGGTGCTGTAATAAATAAAGTATTTCTCCCAGCTGCCCTGCAATTGGGCAAGCGTCAGGCGGGTGGATTGGGAAGACGGTCTCCTGGTTTCGCCATATTGCGAGCGGCTCAGCAAAATCAGGACCAGCAAAATGGCGGCAGCTCTAATGTACGGGAGTCCGCTCATAGATTTAATTTTTGCGGGTCATTCGAAGCAGAAAAATAGCAATTTCTTCGGCGCCGGAACGCAATATTTTCTTTTGTACCCGGATATTAAACCAGGTTTCCATTTGTTGATAGAAATTCTTGCTGACCCTTCTCATCTCGCCGGCCAGAATCACTTCACCGTCAGGGTACAACAAGCTTTTAAACAGGTTTAACAACGGCTGCAAATCATCATTTTTATAGGTCACCTCGGAGGCGACAATATAATCAGCGGTATCCTTCAGCTGCGGACGATTCCAGTCCAGCTCCCGGACGGGCAATTGCGGGCAGCCATTGACGAGAGCATTGGCGCTTGCAAACTGGAGGGCATCGGGGTTGGATTCGGTTAGCGTAATGTTATGCCCGAAAGAGGCGGCAACGATACTTACCAATCCGGTTCCGGCACCGATTTCGATAATTTTATTGGTTGAGTCCACCGGCATCTGCGCGAGATAGCCGGCCAGCACCCAGGAAGCCGGCCAGATTTTGGCCCACAAGGGAAATTCAGTAAAAACGTCCCGGGTATTGATAAATCTGGTCAAATCTTTGGGCAGCAGCACTTGAAATTTGCGCCCGTTGATCACCAGCTCACTGGTGGTGGTATCGTACGCCTTATGAAATGACTCCAGAGAAAACATTAGTCTGCCCTAATTTATATTAAGTTAAAATATCCTTCACCCGTAACCGTCTGCCTTCTACTGTCAACCCTTTGCCTTAACCCCTGCGCCGTGCGCCTATGCCATGCGCCTGTCGGTTCATCCAGCATTCGGCATCTATTTTTTTTTATACACATAGCGACATTCTGCCATCGGGATCAGCACACCGGTTTCAACCGGCAGGGTTTCGTGGCAGCCGGTGATGAAAAGGCCCCCTGGAGCCAGGCAATTTAGGATAGATTCCAACGCTCTAATTTGATCCTCTTGCCGGCAATATGTCAAGATATTATTGCGCAAAAAGATGATGTGAAATACCGATCCGGGCGATTCGGTCAGCAGATGGCCGGTTTCCCAGTGGATATCGCCTTTTAGCTCCGCTTTGATTTCAAACAGCTTTGAACCTTTGCGGCTTTCAAAAAAGCCGGTGCGCACAACAGCTGCAACTTCTCGTAAACTGCTGCGGTTATATATTCCGCTGCGAGCCCTTTCGATGTATTGAGGATGCCGGTCAGTGGCCAAAACTTGCAACGGCGGCAATGATTCAAAACGGGTTTTTAAACGCTGCCAGACGATCTTAAAACTGTACACTTCCTCACCGCAGGCACAACCCGCCGACCAGGCACCTATCTGCAGCCGATTCTTGGCGATGATATCCGGCAGCCACCGGTTTTCAAGCATTTGCCACAGGTGTCGATCGCGAAAAAACCGGCTGATGGAAACCGTCATCAGCAGCTCGCATTCATAGCGGCTAGCGGCCTGATGTTCCAGCAGGTTCAGATAAGCGACGATATCCCGGCAGCCCATTCGCTGCATGTGACGGTGAATTCGCTTTTTAATCCCTTTTCTGACCTTGCGATAGCCGGCCCAGCAATAACCCAGGTGCTCTAAGAGCGCTTTAAATTGTGCATCGTCCATGGCTATGGTTTAACGCCAATTGAGTCAATAATCAATCGGGGACTGTTGCCAAATATCGCTCGGATTATTGCTTTGCGGCACAATCCGAACCAGCGCGGGTGGAATCTGCTCCCTAGGATTCTGGGTACTACAGTGACAGCTCAAATTCAATGCGCAAAGTCAAGGAAAGATGATTTAACCTTGAAGGATTAACCCTGAACCGGTGAACGCCAGCAACAAATATTTTCTTTTCTAGTCTTGTATCCCTTAATTCGGTCATTATATTTAGATCATTTAAGACGCAGATCAGCAAAAAGGGAGGGAAGAATGTCCGAATCCGATTTCTATGATGTAATTATTATTGGGGGGGGACCCGGTGGGCTCACGGCCGGCATTTATTCGATGCGCGCAGCCTTAGATACAGTAATGATTGAAATGACGGCTCCGGGCGGTCAGGTGAACAACTCCGATTCTGTCGAGAACTGGCCCGGAGACGAGCACATCGGCGGTGCCGAACTGGCCATGAAGTTTTCGCTGCACGCCCAGTCCTATGGCCTGGAAGTGCGTTCGGACGAAGTCATAGACTTGGAACCGGGTTTGGACTTCCACACAGTCAAACTCGCCGACGGCAGTACCCTGCAGTCCCATGCGGTTATATTAGCTACCGGCGGCAACCCGCGCAAACTGAATATTCCGGGCGAAGATGAATTATACGGCAAGGGCGTTTCCTACTGCGCCGTCTGCGACGGCTTCTTCTTCCGCGATAAAACGGTGGTGGTGATCGGTGGCGGTGACACTGCTGCTGAAGAGTCGCTTTACCTGGCGAAACTGGCCAAGCAGGTTTATCTCGTCCATCGCCGTGATGCCCTCCGGGCGGGAGCCCTGTTGCAGCAGCGGGTGAAAGCTGAATGCAAAATTGAAATACTTTGGAATTCGGTGGTTACCGCCATCAAGTCCGATGACAGCGGTGTTGCGGCAGTTGACCTTCAAGATACCCAGACTGGAGAACAACGTGAACTGGCCACCGATGGTGTTTTCATCTTCATCGGTTTTAATCCCAACAACCACTTGGTTCCAGCCGGCACCAGGATGAATGCCGATGGCTATGTGGTAACCGACGATAAATGCGAAACCAACAGCCCCGGCATTTACGTCATTGGTGATTTGCGGGAAAAATATGCCAGGCAAATTGTCCTGTCCGCGGCCGACGGTTGCACATCCGCGCTGGCAGCTGCCCACTATGTCGAGACCCGCAAAACTTCCGAAGTCTGTGAATTGCCTCAGGAACTGCAGGATCTGGCCTCATAGGAATGGCGAATCCTCAACGCTTTGTGATAAAATTCCTTATCCTGGCGGCCATGTTGCTGGGCTTGCCGCTGATCGGAACACTGGTTGCCGGATTCCCGACTGAACGCTATCTTGAATTCCCTCCCCAAACCCGCTACGTTCAACATGCTTCGTTCTCGGGACCCGCTTTTTTTGTGATGGCCCTTGTGATTGTCGCCGGTGTTCTTCCGCCGGTGATCAAAGGAATTCAGTCGTACCGGCAATCTCCCCTGCCGACCGAGGCTTCTCAGTTACATCCCTTTGCCTGGTGGGGCTGGATTGGTATCGTCACCGGCATGACCGCCTGGTTTCTGGCCTGGACCCGTTTTGCCTGGTTTGCTGAATTTCAGCCCCATACTTTCAGCCCGTTGTGGTTTTCATATATCCTGGTGGTCAACGCACTCTGTTTGCGCCGCACGGGAGGATGCCTGATGACGAATCGGCCGGGATTCTTCCTGCTGCTGTTTCCGGTCAGCGCCGCTTTCTGGTGGTTTTTTGAATACCTGAACCGTTTCGTTCAAAACTGGTATTATGTCGGCGCAGCATTCAGCCCCTGGGCCTATTTCTGGTATGCCACCCTGCCTTTTTCAACGGTGTTGCCGGCGGTGTTAAGCACCCGGCAATACCTTCTGGGGGCTGGCTGGATCAGACGGGGCTGTGCCCGGACCCGACCGATTGAACTTTCGCACCCCCTTCCCCTGGCCGCAGGCTGCCTGGTGTTGGCGTCAGCCGGCCTGACCTTTATCGGTGTCCGACCCAACTATTTGTTCCCGTTTCTATGGATCTCCCCGCTTCTGATAATCATCAGCCTGCAAACATTGCTGAAAGAGCGTCATCAATTTTCGAAAATGGCTGCTGGAGACTGGCGTGGTGCGCTAGCAGCTGCACTGGCCGCCCTTATATGCGGAGGTTTCTGGGAAATGTGGAATTATTTCAGTCTGGCGAAATGGGAATACAGCATTCCGCTGGTTCAGCGATTGCATATTTTTGAAATGCCGCTGCTGGGCTATGCCGGGTACCTGCCCTTTGGACTGGAGTGCGCAGTCATCGGCGATATGCTGGGAACGCTGTTTAAAAAAGGTTCCCCGTTAGGAGGTTCCAGGGTTCAAGGTTAGCTAGTTTCGATCCGGAAAACCGCAATCATTTTCAGCATTCCCCTTGACAGACAGAATTAGATTCAATATGAGTGATTCAACACGATGGCACCATGTGGCATATTAACCGGGGAACGGGTAAAAAGGGCCGGCCGATAACATCCGGACACATTACCGGGTGAACCGGATTAAAACAATACCTGTATATCAGAAGCGGTCTCCTGAATACCGACTCAAATCAGGCACCGCGATAAGTACACATGATAACTAAAATAACGATACCCGGGATGGAACTACCAGATAAGTGTTAGCGCCATGACAAAGAATATAGGATTCGTTTCTACTCGATTTGCCGGTACGGATGGCGTGTCCTTGGAATCCAGCAAGTGGGCGGATGTTTTAAAACAGAATGGGTATTGCTGTTTCTGGTTTGGCGGTGAAGTCGACCGCAATCCTGAAAATTCTGTTCTGGTGCCGGAGGCACATTTTAAACATGAACAGGTACAGTGGATCAACGCCCAGGTGATCGGCAATAAAGGGCGAACTCAGAGCGTCACTGGTGCCATTCATGATATGCGCTCCTTGCTGAAATCCGAGCTCCACGATTTTGTCAATCAATTCAATATTGATCTGATCATCGCCGAAAACACCCTGACCATCCCGTTGCATGTGCCCCTGGGGCTGGCAATAACGGAAACCATTGCCGAAACCCAGTTGCCCACAATTGCCCACCACCATGATTTCTATTGGGAAAGAGTGCGTTACTCGATAAATGCAGTCAGTGATTACATTCGCATGGCGTTTCCGCCGAATTTACCCAATATCAGACACGTGCTGATAAACTCCGAAGCCCAGGAGCAGCTGGCACATCGGACCGGTATTTCCTCAACCATAATTCCGAATGTTCTGGACTTTGAAAATCCTCCGCGGATCAGCCAAAAAAGAACCCGGATTTTTCGCGAATCCATCGGTCTTGACCCGAGCGACCGGATGATTTTGCAACCCACCCGCATCGTTCAGCGCAAAGGAATTGAGTTTGCCATCGAACTTGTTAAAGAGCTTGGGGATCAGCGTAACAAACTGGTTATATCCCACGAGGCCGGTGATGAAGGGATGGAATATGCCGAATGGTTAAAAGAGCATGCCTGCGATCATGGGGTCGATCTGCGACTTGTATCGATTCGGATTGACGATCCGTTAAACAAAAATAATGGTAGCGGCACTGCAAATTATTCTCTCTGGGATGTTTACCCATATGCGGATTTCATTACGTTTCCCAGTCTCTACGAAGGCTTCGGCAATGCGTTTCTGGAAGGCATCTATTTTAAAAAGCCTATTTTGATCAACCGTTATGCCACGTTTGTGCGGGACATAGAGCCATTGGGGTTTGACCTGGCTGTCATGGACGGATATTTATCAAAAAAAACCGTCCAAAATGTTGCCGAACTGCTAGAATCATCGCAGCGCACAGATAAAATGGTAAACGATAACTATCAGATTGCCGCCCGCCATTACTCTTACTCAGTGCTGCGCAACCAGCTGACGGCCATCATCAGAATGTTTTTCGGCGACGACGTCGAGCCCTTGACCGCCAAGGCGCTCGACTCCGCTGACGAGCGTAATTTGTATTTTGATCAGCAGGTGGTTATGTACAAACGTGATGACATCAGCAACTGCCGGGTAATAAACTAATCATGCCCTTTGTAACAATTCCCGGATTGAAGGGTAAGGTGTACGTTCCCCAGGCACCGGATGGGTGCTTCAAAAAACATCCCTGTGCGGCGTGTTTTTCCTGCCAGAATTGCAGCGACGACCGTTGCCGGGTATGTCTCAGCCAGCGAAACTGCCGACGTAAAATTCAATTGTTCATAAATGAACAACGCTCATTGAATAAAGCAGGGAATTGATATAAAATAGCACCAACTCAGAAATGAGCAACGATCGGCCTGCGGATCCTGCGCCCTTCGTTATTCTCAAATATGGGAAAAAGAAACCATGGTCGATTTGGACCAGCCCCAAAATGAATGCTGTTCCAGTGGCAGCACTTGTTGTCCGACGGAAAAACAAAATGGACTTCAACCGTTTGTCATGGCGCCGGCCTCCGACGGGGTGTGCTGTGGCTCACCGCCCGGGCCGCAAAGCAGCCCTTATGAGAAAGCCGGTTACGAGCTGCAGAGCTTTGTCGATTCTTTTTTCGACACACCCATCGGGCCGGTTCCCAGGGTGAAAACCTGCCTCGAGCGATCGGATGTTAGGGGCACCCTCAGCGCGCGCCTGGGAATAAAGGGAGACCAATATAAAATAGCTCCCGGGCTTTACGGTGTCGGAGAACCCGGAGCGGACTCCCCGGTTTTGGTTACCGCCAACTACAAACTCACCTTTGACACCCTGCGTCGGGAATTGACTTCTTTTAATGGTTGGATCCTGGTTATTGACACACGCGGCATCAATGTTTGGTGCGCGGCGGGCAAAGCGCTCTTCTCCACCCGCGAAGTGGTGCATCGGGTAACACAAAGTCGGTTAAACACTGTGGTGCGGCATAAAAAAATTATCTTGCCCCAGCTGGCTGCAACCGGCGTTTCAGCTGTTGCGGTTAAAAAGGAAAGCGGCTTTGAGGTTCTCTGGGGTCCGATCCAGGCCCGGGACATTCAACAATTTGTCGCAGACGGCTGTAAAGCCGGGCAATCGATGCGGCGAGTGACGTTTACCCTGCCGGAACGTGCTGTGCTGGTGCCGGTGGAGCTTGCTCATCTGCCGAAACCGACCACCTGGGTGCTGCTGGCTGTTTTTTTGTTGTCGGGTATCGGGACCGGTTTTTTTTCATTTAATGCGGCCTGGAGCCGGGGCTTGATAGCGCTGACGGCTTATGTCGCCGGTATTCTGAGCGGGGCGGTGGCGGCACCCATTTTGCTGCCATGGATTCCGGGACGTGCTTTTGCCCTGAAAGGCACGCTCACCGGAATTGCTGCCGGTCTGGCAGTGGCATTGACCTTCAGAAACAGTTTGAGTTGGGTGGAAGCGACAGGGCTGATATTTTTCACTATGGCGATAAGCTCTTATCTGGCTATGAATTTTACCGGTTCGACACCATATACCTCGCCCTCCGGGGTCGAAAAAGAAATGCGCCGCGCCATCCCGCTACAGGCAGCAACGGCTTTGATAGCGGTGGTGGCGTGGGTCGGGGCGGCTTTCGCCGGTTAAGAACGGCGCCTTTGGCAGACAAAAGTGAAATAAGGCGAAGAAATGGATGACTTTAGATATTTGTCAGGTGTGACAACGCTGCAACTTGAACCCGAGGCCTGTGTGGGTTGCGGCATGTGTGAAAACGTCTGCCCCCATGGAGTTTTTATACTGGAAGGCAAAAAAGCTGTAATCCGAGATCTTGACGGATGCATGGAGTGCGGGGCCTGTGCCCTGAATTGCCCGACCGATGCCATCCGCGTAACGCCTGGAGTCGGCTGCGCATCCTACATCATTCAGACCTGGATTAAGGGCAGGGAGGCCGCTGCCTGCGGCGGGGCTGACACCTGAAACCCGACACCTGAAACCTAAAATCTGTCTTCCGTCCTCTGCCGCCTCATCTGACTTCTATTTTTTTCCGACTTCCGCATTCCCGCTTCCGAATTCCTTTATCTGTCTCCCGACAGCCGATCCCAGGCAGACCTGGCTCTCGCCTCCCCGGCATTCTCCCCGGGCTTGCTATTATTGCCCTGGGCCGGTGGACGAACACCTCGTAGTCGTGCAATTCTTTCCGCTAGCGGCGGATGGGTTGAAAATAAACTCATCATACGCTTGCCGGACAACGGATTGACAATAAACATGTGGGCTGTTGAGGGATTGGCGTCCATCGGCAACCGTTTGGAATAAGCACCCAGTTTTTCAAGCGCCTGGGCCAGACCTTCCGAATGTCCGGCGAATCTGGCACCGGTAGCATCCGCCAGGTACTCCCGTGATCGGGATATGGCCATTTGGACAATCATCGCCGCCATCGGGGCGATAACGGACATCGCGATCAACCCGATAAAGCCGGCACCACCGCCCTCTTCATCATGGCTGCCGCCGCCGAAAATCGCCGACCAGCGCGCCATGGTGGCCAGCATCATAATTGCCCCGGCCATGGTCGCAGCAATGCTTCCGATCAGGATATCCCGATTTTTCACATGGGCCAGTTCATGGGCTAAAACACCAATGACTTCGTCGCGATCCATAATTTTTAGTAACCCCTCCGTGACCGCAACGACGGCGTGCTCCGGATTTCTGCCGGTCGCAAAGGCATTCGGGGCTTCCTGAGGGATAACATATAATTTCGGCATGGGAAGCCCTGCTTGTTGCGTCAGGCGTTGAACCATCTCGTAAAGCTCGGGCGCTTGATCGGGCGTCGCTTCACTGGCACGATACATTTTCAGCACCAGTTTATCGGAGTACCAGTAGCTGAAAAAATTCATTCCAGCGGCAAAAATCAGGGCAATGAACATTCCCTGCCGACCACCCAAAAGCTGGCCAACCCAAAGTATGAGGGCCGTCATGACTGCCAGTAAAATTGTCGTCCGAATCTGATTTCCCATGGATGATTCCCTTTCATTGGTTTTCATAAAACAATCTACAACCTTGGATGCGCAATTTCCAGGGCGGATTAATTCAAATATAAAACCCATCCTAAAAAAGGCAACAAATTAATCGGTCCCTGAATTTTAAAGCAACAATCATCGCCCCAAGTTATTTACGGTAAATTTATCTCGAACTTTGCCGGGGGCTAGCTGCACGCAAAATTCAGGTCCTAGTTCTGATTTATCGGCAGCCGAATAAATCGCCTAATCTTTCAGAGACTGAATTGGAGTCAATTGAGGCAGCGCAAAGGTTAGTCAAAAAACCGCCAACAAAAAAATATTAGACTTATCTTCTGAATAAAATTTATTAAATAAATAAAATTAACCATCCGTCCGCAATCAGTTACTAAATGCAATTTAGCAAATAATTTCAACTTTTTAGCAGATTTTTATTGACATATTTTCTGTTATATTTTACACCCATCCATGACGATATACAGTTATATAGACATTGGAATTGGCATAAAATGTGACCCAGATTTAACAATTGAGCGGTACCCGTAGGCAATTATTCCTGATCGAGAGCGCTGATAATCGGAATCTGAAAAACGACATTTATTCAAGTTAACCTCCCAGGGCATGAGGCTGAAACATGGAACGCGCCAAAAAAAAGTTTCCAATTATCGAGTTAAACTCCGACGTTAGCCGCCAGGAAAATGCAAATAAACGGACTGCCGCTGTTGCCGGGCGCAAAACCCACGCCATTGGCCTGGAAAATGCTCCTGACGCCGTCCGCAAGCAGTCCTTGAATGAGAAACAGGCGGCTGCCAAGAAGGTCGATAAAACTCAGCTCATCAACAAACTGAATTTTACCAATTTCCAGGACGGCACCGTTCTTATAAATTTCAGCCACATAAAATATGATAAGGTCATTACCCTCAGAGCCGCTCCACAACCCTGCATGGGAGATCTTGTGGACTGCCTGTGGGCGGAAGCCAATTACACAAGCCATATAACCCAATCTTACGAATTCAGTAATCTTTTAATCGCCAACGGTCAAAAATTGCTGAAGGTGGATGCGGAATTGGTCAAAATTGACCAAGAGGGCATCAGCCTTCTTCTAACGGATGAGTGTTATGAAATCAGTTCCCGCAGAGTCAGGCGCCATAGCTGTGAAGGTATAAAGGTGCAGCTGATGCAAAACAGCACGGTTTTCTCCGGCTCACTGATGGATTTTAACGGCTTTTCATTTCGCGTTAAACTCGATGCCGTCCCTCCCCAGACATTTGACTGGATGAATCCGGAGCAGCCGGTGAATATTGTTCTGTCGGATCCGGCGTTCACCTATTACTCCGGCGAGTGTAAAATTCTCAGACATACCCGCGGCCATCGTACAAGAAACTACATTCTGGAGCCGCTCAAGAAGGAAATCCAGCGTTTCAAACAAAAGGAATTCCGTAGCGAGCGTTACGAGTTAACGCCCTCGCCCAATATTGCATTTCAACATCCATTTACCAAAATGAGAGTCGATCTCAAGGTCGTGGATTTGTCCGGTTCCGGTTTTTCGGTAGAGGAAGACGAGCACAACACGGCTTTGCTGCCGGGTATGATTTTACCGGACCTGGTGCTGAATTTTTCAGACAGCTACCAAATCAAATGCACCGGCCAGGTGGTATTTCGTAAAACCATGATTGCCGCCAACGGTCAGAAGTGGATCAAATGCGGCCTGGCCCTGCTGGATATGGACATTCGCGATCACCTGAAATTGATCGCTTTGCTGCATCAGACTAAAGATAAAAATTCCTACATCTGCAACGACGTCGACCTGGACAAATTGTGGAATTTCTTTTTTGAAACCGGATTTATCTACCCCGATAAATATGCAGCAATTCAAAAAAATAAGAAGCAGATAAAAGAAACCTACGCCAAGATCTATACCCGCAATCCTCACATTGCCCGACATTTCATTTATCAGGACAAAGGCACCATTTTCGGCCACATGGCCATGCTGCGGTTTTATGAAAGTGCCTGGATGATTCACCACCATGCCGCCAAAAAATCAACATTAAACAAGGCGGGCCTGATTGTCCTGGATCAGATCGGACGCATGATCAATGACTCTCATCGCCTTTATTCTCTGCACATGGATTATATGATCTGCTACTACCGGCCGGACAACAAATTCCCCAGTCGCGTGTTTGGAGGCGCCGCTAGAAGCATCAAAGATCCCAAGGGCTGTTCACTGGACGGTTTCGCCTATTTACATTTCAAAAACCTTGCCCGGCCTCAGTCGCAATTACCCGCAGACTGGCAGATCAGTGAAACCCGGCCCGACGGTCTGCGGGACCTGGCAGATTTATATGATCATATATCCGGCGGCCTGATGCTGGAGGCAATAGATATGACGCCGGGAAAATTGGATTGCGACGAATTGAGCAAGGAATACAGTAAAGAGGGTTTAATCAGACAGCGTCAACTTTACTCACTGAAGAAAGACGGAATCCTGAAAGCAATCTTCCTGGTTAACACATCCAATGTCGGCTTAAATCTGTCTGATATTACCAATTGTGTAAAAGTATTTGTAACGGATTCAGAACAATTAGATGCCGATATTCTGCGGGCGGCCGTATCAGCTGTTGCAGAAATCACCGGAAAAGACGACTTCCCGACATTGCTTTATCCGGTCGCATATGCTGATGAACAAGGAATCAATTACGAAAAAATCTACAACCTCTGGGTCTGCAGCCTGCAATATTCAGACGAATACTTCAGATACTTAGGACGCCTGCTGCGGTTTATTTAGAACTGGTTTTAAAGCCTCATCTCGCATCCGAAACGGAATCTGACAGGAATCAGTCGGCAGTTTTCTGTCCCCGGCACCAAATCATCGGGCTATAGGTGAAACGGCGCTGGCTGGCAAAATAATCGGTATACTCCTGATAAAACTCCTGATAGCCTCCTTTAAACTCGTCAAAAGAAAATCCTGAATTCCTGCCGACAATTTCCACCTTTTTGGCAAAATTGAATGAATCTTTTTCTAACAAATTTCCAAAAATGAGGTTATGCGGCGTTACGTTGACATCAATATTCTGAAACCCCAGATCGAAAAGATAAGAGTAAAGTTAGATACCGACATAGGGGTCAAAGTTAAAATTGTTTTTCATAATGTTCATAAGTTGAACCAGGGTATTTTCCAGTCGCTGCGAGAGCCCGTAATTTCGCAGACAATTACAATCCAAATCTATCAAACACAGGGTACCGCCGGGCTTCAGGTATTGGGAGATATTTTTAACAATATCAAAACTGCCTTCAAGATAATACTCGAGTACAAACCGAACCCAGATAAAATCAAAGCGGCCCAGGTGATCGAGCGGTTCACGGATGTCGCTGACCACATAGTCAATGCCCTCATCGCTGTAATGTTTTTTGGCATAATCGACGCGTTGGCTGGCGATGTCAACACCGACAGTTTGCCCGTCAGGCTGAACGAGCCGGTTTAAATGAAACGTGGTCTTACCCGCCCCGCAGCCCAGATCCGCAACCCGCATGCCAGGTTTAATGCCGGCCCACAGGGCTTGCGCTTCAACCAGTGCTGCAACCGTCTTGATATCCAGCCGCAGGGCCTCTTCGTCACCTTCCATCAAATAACCATGATCGTGTTTCATGCAAACTCCCGGGTTCGCGTTGACAATGACAGCGTGAATGATAACTGTTCGAATTATAATGAAAATTATAATAGGGTCAGCCCTTTGTCAATCTTATATGTGCAAAAAATCTTGAAATAAATTAAAGTGCCTGCTAATTCTATCAGGTATCCGTCCGAAAACAGTATCTTACCAGCACGAACAGGAGCAAGGACAATGACCGAGCATAGAAACGACGATGACAATCGTGAAGAAAAAGAGGAGAGTTTTGCCGCGCTGCTGGACGCTTATAGTCCCGGCCTGGAAGCTGAGATTAATATTGGTGATAAAATTCGCGGCAAAATCATTTCCATTGGAAAGGACTCGGTTTTTGTCGATACCGGCTCCAAGATGGACGGCGTGGTGGATAAAGCCGAACTGCTTGATAAGGATAAGAAATTGGAGCTTGAAGAAGGTGACATGCTGGAGCTGTATGTTGTTGCGCTGGCAGATGATGAAATCCGACTGTCCAAAGCAGTGTCCGGGGTCGGTGGATTGCAGATGTTAAAGGAAGCCTACGATAAAGCCGTGCCGGTGGAAGGTAAAATCTCCGAAACCTGCAAAGGTGGTTTGCGCGTGGAGATCCTGCAGAGAAAGGCTTTTTGTCCGATTAGCCAGGTGGATATTAATTATGTGGAAGATCCCTCGGAATTTGTTGGGAAAACTTTAAATTTTTTGATTACGACACTTGAAGAAAGAGGCAAAAATATAGTTGTTTCCAGGCGTGCTCTGCTGGCACAGGAACAGGAAAAATCACGCAAAGCCTTTTACGAAACGCTGAGTGTGGACAGTGTGCTGGATGGCCAGGTTACCAGAACGATGCCCTATGGCATTTTTGTGCAGCTGGCTGACGGCGTGGAAGGTATGGTCCATATATCCGAGCTTGACTGGTCGAAAGTCGCCAAACCGGAAGAATTGGTCCATGTTGGCGAAGCCGTTCGGGTCAAAGTCATCGGCATCGAGCCTGATAAAAGGCCCGGGATGCTTAAAATCGGCCTGTCGATGAAGCGGCTCACCGAAGATCCCTGGGACAGTGCCGACCAGCATTTTCACGCAGGCAACAAAATCATCGGTAAAGTCACCCGCTGTGCAAATTTCGGTGCTTTTGTGGAAGTTGCCCCCGGCATTGAGGGGTTGGTCCACATCAGTGAAATGAGCTATACCAAACGGATTATAAACCCCGAGGATATTGTCAGCGCCGGAGAGACCGTGTCTGTTTTGATCAAGGAGGTCGACATGGAAAAAAGACGCCTGTCGTTGAGCATCAGGGATGCCGAAGGCGATCCCTGGGTTGATGTGGCCGAAAAATACACCATCGGCCAATCCCTGGAAGCCGTGCTGGAAAAGAAGGAAAAATTCGGTTATTTTATCAACCTGGAACCCGGCATCACCGGCCTGCTCCCAAAATCCAAACTCGGTAAATCCCAGCGATCATCAGAACTTGAAAAACTAAAAGAGGGTGATTCAATCCCGGTGATTATTGAAGCCATTAACATCGGCGATAGAAAAATATCCCTGATGCCCGGCAATACGGAAGATGAGCAAAACTGGCAGAAGTTCTCCGGCGACACCGGCCCCTCCATGGGGTCTTTGGGTGAAAAACTGCAGCAGGCCATGTCTCAAAAAAAGACTGATGATTAGTAAATCAGAGCCCATAGGATTCGTATTTGAGTTGCTGCCTGAGATGGCTCTGGATTTCAGCCACCGGAGTGCTGGAGTTTTGGAGTCATGGAGTAATGGAAAAAATTATTTCCGGGCGCAGGCGAATGGTCAAAATGTCTGGCACACAATTTCCTGATTTTGAATTTTCCTGATTTCACTTGGCGGTTAGATCCTCATATCGCTAAGTTATTTAATAAACGGTTTAGATACCTCTGTCTGATTTACGACAGCACTCCATCACTCCAAGACTCCAGTACTCCAACACTCCGGCCCAATCATACAGGCAAAGCCGGCTATCCGTCACCTTGCCCTGAGTTCCAGATTTTAATTAATCGGATTAAGGGTTGATTGGCTATATTTACATGCTTAACTTGTGACCGTTTACAAGTTTTCATCGGCAGGGTCCGTTTCACTCTGCTTTTTTTTTAAGGAATGCTGCCATGCCAATTGTTGAGGCCCGGGATATTACAAAAACCTATACCATCGGTGACCGTCAGATTCGCGTCCTGGATGATGTGTCGCTTTCAGTTCCAGAGGGTGAGTTCTTAGTGGTCGCGGGCAGCAGCGGCAGTGGCAAAACCACGCTGCTGAGTTTGTTGTCGGGGCTTGACAAACCGTCATCCGGCAGAGTGCTTCTGGAAGAAAGAGACATCACCGATACCTCCGAGGATGATCTGGCCCCGCTGCGCAATGAAACTATCGGGTTTGTATTCCAGTCCTTTCATCTAGTCCCTTCGTTAACGGCGCTGGAAAATGTTATGTTTCCGGCTGAGCTTAAACATGATCCCCGGGCCCATGCTAATGCAGCCGACCTGTTGAAACGGGTAGGCATGCAGGAACGCAGCGCTAATTTTCCACACCAGCTTTCCGGCGGGGAAATGCAGCGGGTGGCCATGTGCCGGGCGGTCATCAACAACCCAAAAATTATCTTTGCCGATGAGCCGACCGGCAACCTGGATTCGGAAAACGGCCAGGCTGTGCTTGATTTACTGCTGGAGTTTCAGCGGGAACGCCGGACCACACTGGTTTTAATAACTCACAGCCTGGACATCGCTGAGATGGCCGATCGGGTAATTGTCCTCAAGGACGGGCGGATCACTTGAGCATGACTGGCAGCCTCCTAAATATCCATTTCATCATCCGGCAAATTGCGCGTTCGCGCCGCCAGGCAATTGTGTTTGGGTTGTGTGTGGCCCTGTCCATTGTCACGCTCATTTCTTTGAACGGATTTTCCGCCAGCGTCAATTCTTCGATGCTCAATGACGCCAAAACCCTGCATGCTGCCGACATTGTCATCCACTCTCATTCCGATCTATCACCGGCCGTGATGAATGCGGTTAAACAATTTGAAGCTCGCAATGAGATTCTCAGCACCCGCGTCTGGGAATTTTATTCCATCGTACGCAGTCAAACGGGCAAGGACTCGCTGCTGGCGAAGCTTAAACTGGTGCAGCCGGGATATCCGTTCTACGGCAAAGTCGTTCTGAAATCCGACCGGGAATTTGAAAGTGTTCTAGAAGCGGGCAGCATAATTGTCGCCCAGAGTCTGCTTGACCGCCTGAATCTGGCGGTCGGAGACCCATTGCATATCGGCAGTACGACATTGAAGATCAAAGATGTTGTCGTGCAGGAGCCGGATCAGCCGGTAAATTTATTTTCTCTGGGCCCCCGCATATTTATTGCAGCCGATGATCTCGCAGCTCTGGATCTGGTAAAAAATGGCAGCCGGGTTCAATACAACTATTTAATCAAAGTCTTCGATGAGGCTAATCTGCAGGTCATTGCCGACCGCTTAAAGGCCGTTGCCGATCCGGATCAGGAACGGGTTGATACGTATCGCACTGCACGATCCCGCATCAAACGGTTTTTTGACAATCTCTTTTTCTTCCTGAGTCTGATCAGTATTTTTACCCTGTTATTAGCTGGCATCGGCATCCAGAGTGCCCTGACAGCCTTCTTAAAGGAGAAAGAAACAACGATCGCCGTCATGAAAACGATCGGGGCCAAAAGTAGGTACGTTACCCGCCAGTTTATTTTTATCCTCACCCTTCTCGGTTTGACGGGAACGGTTCTGGGGCTGTTGACCGGCCTTATCCTCCAGAATGTGCTGGATGTCCTGTTCCGCGGTCTCTTACCTGAAAATGTCACCCTGATTATATCCTGGGCGGCGGTTTTTGAAGGACTCTGCCTGGGGGTTTTGGTGGTCGGTCTGTTCTCATTTATTCCGCTGCATCGATTAAAAGACATCAAACCGGTCATCATTTTCCGCAAAGAGCGCGTCCGGGCCAAAGCGGGTCCCGCCATTTATCTGAGTGCTTTTTTAATATTTGCCTTCTTTATGCTGCTGGTGTTCTGGCAGGTCAAAGACCTCAAAACTGCGCTGTATTTTGTGTCGGGCGTCATTTTGCTGATTGTGATGGCGACCCTGCTGGCCGCTGCGGTTTTGTATATCCTCAAACGGATCAAGGTTCGCTCCCTGTTGATCCGGCAAGCTGTCAAAGGACTGTTTCGACCCAAAAATGCCACCCGGCCCATCATTATAACCCTGACGGCATCCCTGTCCGTGATCTTCGCCATATACCTGATTGAACAGAACCTGGATGCCAATTTTATCCAGTCCTACCCCGAGGACGCCCCGAACGTATTTTTTCTCGACATTCAGCCGGCCCAACTGGAGGCATTTTCAAAGACGCTGGCAGTACCGACAAAATACTTTCCGATTATCAGGGCCAAAATCCTGTCTATCAAAGGCAAAAAGATTAATCGACAGCAGGAACGGCGGCGACGCGGCGACAACCTGGGCCGCACGTTTAACCTCACCTACCGCAATTACCTGCTGGAAGATGAAGTCGTTATCAAAGGCAGCCGTCTGCACCGGGAAGACTGGGGAGACCTTCAGGTTTCCGTAATGGATACCGTGGCTGATATCGGGCCCATGAAAATAGGTGATCGCATTACGTTTAAAATCCAGGGCGTACCGCTGCAGGCCAGAATTTCAAGCATTCGATCCCGGACCCGGGAATCGATCCGCCCGTTTTTCTATTTCGTATTCCCTGAAAATGCCTTACGCGATGCACCCCAGACCATATTTACGGCCGTTAAGGTTGCCCGGCCGGAAATATCCGGTCTGCAAACAAAAATTGCAGAAAATTTTCCCAATGTGAGTGTAATTGACACCACCGCATTGCTGACGATTTTCACAGCAGTCGTCAAAAAACTGTCCCTGATCATCCGATTTTTTGCTGCATTCAGTATGGTGGCCGGCCTTTTGATTATTCTCAGCTCGATTTTAGCGACCCGTTACACCAGAATTCAGGAAGCCGTCTACTACAAAATCCTGGGGGCCAGGAGCAATTTCGTGGTCAAAGTGTTTACACTCGAAAATCTGGTTCTGGGCCTGGTAAGTGCCTGCCTGGCGCTATTGCTCTCCCAGGTGGGCAGCTGGTTGATATGTTCGATGGATTTGCATATTTCTTATCGGCCGTTTATATTTGATAGCATTATACTGGTCATGGCAACCGTATTGCTGGTGGTAACGATTGGATTGTTGCCTTCGATTTCAATCCTGCGCAAAAAACCGGTGGTGTTTTTACGGGAGCAGACACAGGAGTGACGCGATTGCGAATTTTGGATTTGGGATTGTGGATTGGCAGGGCATAGCGCATGGCGCAAAGGGCATGGCGCATTGTGTAAATATTTGAGAATGGAAGACAAGAACAACGGTAGAATAAATCCGGCAAATGGACCCATATCCGGCTATATTAAGGATAAATTTTAGTGAAATTTTTTAAGATATTTTTTTTCTTTGCTATCCCGGCCCTACTAATGGCTATCGGTTGCAGCGAAGAGCCAACCGCCCCTGCTAAAGCGCAGCTTGAAAAAAAATATGAAGGAGTCATCGTGGCTGTCGGTGACAGTCTGACCGAAGGGTTGGGAGTGCAGGAAGAATTAGCTTATCCGGCAGTATTGGAAGAAAGATTGGGGGAGCAGGGATATCGGTACCAGGTCGTCAATGCCGGGATTAGCGGTGAAACTTCCAGCGGAACCCTTTCAAGAATCAACTGGGTGTTGACCCTCAAACCGGATATTGTCATTCTGGTTATCGGGGCCAATGACGGTTTCCGGGGCATCGACCCCGAGCTGATCAAATCCAACATTCGCACCATCCTCAAGTCGCTCAATGAAAAAAATGTGACGGTCGTGTTGGGAGGGATGCAGATGGTCCAAAACCTGGGCCAAGACTACACCAGCGCTTTCGCGGAGATCTATCCGGAAGTTGCCCGCTCGGAAGACGTCATTTTTATTCCTTTTTTTCTGGCCGGTGTGGCCGCCAGCCGGGATTTGAACCAGGCGGATGGGATTCACCCCACCGCCGAGGGCTACCAGGTCATTGTCGACAACATCGCGCCCCATGTGATAGAAGCCATCAAAATTCATTCTCGCAAGGAGAACAATCATGAAAAGCTTTTTTAAATGGGGTGCGATTATCATCGGATGTCTCGCGCTGGTCATCATTGCCGCGATGTTGCTCATTCCCATGTTCGTTGACGTACAGAAATATAAGCCTATGCTTGAAAGCAAAGTGACTGAAGCCACCGGTCGCCCTTTTTCAGTGGGGGATGATCTTCGACTCTCCCTGTTTCCGTGGGCCGGGGTTTCTTTTTCAGATCTGCGCCTGGGCAATCCCGCTGGATTCGCTGATAAAGATTTCGTTACGGTCAAATCCTTTGAAGTTCGCATAAAACTCTTACCGCTGATCAGCAAAGATATTCAAATCAAACGCTTTGTTGTAAACGAACCGCGCTTTATTCTGATAAAAAATAAAAAAGGGCGGGCCAATTGGGAGCAGCCGAAGCAGCCATCTAAAGACACCCCCACCCGGCAAGAAGAAAAAGTCCCGCCAGAAGATACCGGCAAGTTTGAACTACCAATCAGTGCCCTGACCGTAGGAAACCTGGCGATTCAAAATGGGTCGGCGCTTTGGGACGACCGCACCACCGGCATCCGCAAAGAGATCTCGCAGATCAATCTGGCCCTGAAAGACGTCTCCCTGGAGCGACCCGTCACGCTGACCTTCTCTGCTCTGGTAGATCAAAAACCGATATCAATAGAGGGCTCGGTCGGTCCCCTGGGCCGGGTGTTTCAGGCCGCAACCATTCCCATCGATTTATCTTTGAAGGCACTTAAACAGCTGGCCTTGCGCTTGAAAGGATCGCTCGAAAATCCACTCACCAATCCCGCTGTCAATATGGACATCGAAATCGCTGAATTTTCTCCGCGTAAGCTGGTGGCCGAGTTGGGCCAGGACTTTCCGGTGAAAACATCCGATCCAAAGGCCCTGAACAGTCTCGCCCTCAAAACCCATGTCAAAGCCGATGCCGGCAAAGTATCCCTAACCAACGGAACCATGAGTCTGGACCAGTCCAAACTGAATTTTTCTGCGGCTGCTTCAGAATTTTCGCGGCCGAATTTGAAGTTTGATCTGGATCTGGATCAAATCAACCTGGATCGGTATATGCCGCCGCCAAGCGATCAAGCGGCAGCGGAAAAATCCTCCGGCAAAGCCGAATCCAGCGCCAAGAGGCCCGATTACACCCCGTTGCGCCGCATGATTTTGAACGGTACGGCAAAAATCGGCCAACTGACGGTGAGCAAGGCCAGGGTTCAGGATGTGTTGCTTCAAATCAAAGCCAAAGATGGAATAATCAAGCTCGATCCCATGCAATTAAAAATGTACCAGGGCAATGTGACCGGCAAGGCCGTACTGAATGTCGCCCAAAATACCCCTAGAAGTGACCTAAAATTGCGAATCAATGACATCCAGGTTAATCCGTTGCTGAAGGACGTATTAGAGAAAGACTTTCTGGAAGGACGCACCAATGCCGATATCAAATTGACCATGGTTGGCGATGCGCCTTACCAAATCAAGAAAACCTTAAACGGCAAAGGCGACCTGCGGTTCAATGACGGTGCCATCGTCGGTATCGATTTGGCATCAATGGCCCGCAATGTCCAATCTGCTTTTGGCGCGGGCACCCAGGGCGGCCAGCGGCCGCGGACCGATTTCACCGAACTGGCGATACCGTTTACGATCAAAAATGGCGTTGCCAATACCCCGGCAAGCAGCCTCAAATCCCCGTTTATCCGGATTCTTGTCGCCGGAACTGCTGATCTGGTAAAAGAAACGCTTGACTTCCGGGTAGAACCCAAGGCAGTTGCCAGTATCAAAGGTCAGGGCGATGCATCACAGCGTTCGGGCCTCATGGTACCCGTACTGGTATCCGGCACTTTCTCATCGCCCAAGTTTCGTCCGGATCTAAGTGCGGCCGCCAAACAAAATATCGAAAAACAGATAGTTGAATCCAAAGAAGCCCAAAAGCTCTTTGAAAAAAAGGAACTCAAACCCCTTGAAAAAAACGTCAAAGGCGCTCTGAAAGGGTTGTTGGGAAACTAATCTGCCATAATATTAATCAACTCAAAAGTCGCAATAGGAAATATATGAAACTTGGCATTATTGGACTACCGCAATCCGGCAAGTCTACGGTTTTTGAGGCGCTGACAAAAAATATTTCCGAAACCGTTCACAAGGGAGAGGATCGAATCGGCACCATCCGGGTGCCGGACAGCCGAATTGACGTGTTAAGTGAAATGTATGAACCGCAGAAGACCATATATGCCCAGGTTGAGTATTTTTTGCCGGGCACTGCCCGCACCAAAAAAGATCAAGCTGCTGATCAAAGTATCTGGACGGCGGCCAGGGATTGCGATGCCCTAATCCAGGTTACCCGAAATCATGCGGCAACCGGTTTGGATGAAAAATCCCCTCAAGCGGATTTCAGGCATATGGAGCAGGAATTGATTCTGGCGGATCTGGTGGTGGTGGAGAAACGCCTGGAACGTATTGAACATGATCACACACGCGGTAAAAAAATGGATCCGGAGGAGCACGCCCTTTTAATCGATTGCCGCAAAAACCTTGAAAATGAAATCCCCTTGCGAAGAATTGCAGATCTGGCAACCGCCCGCAAATTGAGGGGTTTTGCCTTCCTGTCCGCCAAGCCGCTGCTGGTCCTGTTCAACAACGATGACGATGACGACCGGCTGCCGGAAGTCAGCGACCTCACCGAATCGGAAAATTGCCTGCTGATCAGAGGCAAACTTGAACAGGAACTGTCCCAGATGTCCGCCCAAGACGCCGCTGAATTTCTAAACGAGTTCCGTATCAGCGAATCCGCCACGGACCGGGTTATTCGAAAATCCTACGAACTACTGGGACTGATATCCTTTTTTACAGTCGGAAAAGACGAAGTCAGGGCCTGGACCATAAAAAAAGAAACTCCGGCAGTCGAGGCCGCCGGTGCCGTTCACTCGGATATGCAAAAGGGCTTTATCCGGGCGGAGGTCCTGGCCTATGAAGATTTGATGGAAGCCGGAACCCATGCGGCCGCCAGAAAAAAAGGAACCGTCAGACTCGAAGGAAAAACTTACGCAGTAAAAGATGGGGACCTGATTAACTTTAGGTTTAATGTTTGAAAAATGTATCAGGAAAAGAAACAGGTATAAAGGATAAGGCTTAAGGTATAGGGTGTAAGGTATAAGATGAAAGGTGCACGGTTCTTTAGTTAAAATTGATATCAATCCGTTCTTCCATTTTCGACTTCGGCGTCCCCACTTCCAAGTTTCTCAGGCCCACGGACCTCGCAACACGCACCCCGCAACCCGATTCTCAATCAAGTTGACATTAGTTTCCGATATCCTTATATCATACCTATACAATTGAGGAAGGGGGATGTGAATGTCAAATGAATCGGTGCTGGAGATTGTTGCCTACGGCGCATGGAACGGCGGAACGGTGGTTGACAATTCAATTTATGAGCAAAAGCAGTTGCAGTTTAAAGGCGGTATCCCGGTAAACAATAAAACCATCGAAGAAAGAATGGGGGTTCGAACGCGAAAAGTAGCCGGTACGGATGAACGAATCGGTGTAACAGCCTTGCAGGATCTGATCGAAAAAAACGACATCGATCTTTCCCGGGTCAAACTGGTTATTGGCGCCACCAATGTGGGGGACGACAAATATGACCCCGGACCCCTGATCAAATACCCATATGACACCATCCGCCAAAATTGTCCCGCTGCGCAGGTTTTCGATCTGTATGCCGGATGCCCCGGCTTTAATGTTTCGGTTGAGCTTGCTTTTATGCTTTCCTTGAACGGTTTCCTCCGGGCCGGTGACATTTCGATTATCGTCGGTGCCGAGAATATTCACCGCGCCAAGGCCTTTCCACCCGATGATACGGCCAACATAATATTTGGCGATGATGCCGTGGCTACTGCCCTGAGAACCAATCAGGGGGCCCAAACGGCGGGACGGTATTCCAATCACCACCAAAACAGATTTAAGATTAAAAAAGACCTCGCACCTGAAATTGCGAATGCAATTTTTCAGTTAAACGGAAACAATAAAATTGACGGCATCATTATTGACAACCACCTTGGCAGCCTCATTTACCGAGTCCCGGCCACTGCGGCCAGGGTTCAACAGGCGCTGGTGGAGTTGATGTACCCGGAGCAGGCCGCGGCCGGTATATTCAGCCGGTTCAAGGAAGCCATTGAATTCTATGACCAAAATTTTAAGTCCTTTGCCTTTGATATTATGACCCTCGGTGCCGGAGAAGAACGGGTGGCACAAATCGCCAAGGCCTATGTCGAATCCGGCAAATACCAAAACGTCGTATCTGTTTATCTGGGGCCGGATTCAAACGGAACGGTTATGCTTCACAGCGGAGAAGATTTTGCCTTTAAAAGACCCCAAACCGGCATTGTCGATACCTTAACCCGAACCCATGGCTGCTTTGGCAATTATATCCAGGCCGTGGCTGCCGGGGATGAAATCTATGGGGATATGAACGGCAAAGGCGTTTTTTTATATGCCACCCGCGGAGCGAAAACCCATTTAACCGATCTATTTGCACCCAACGGCCTCAGCCTGGATAATTTTGACCTGGTTATTGAACATCAGGCTAACTTTGCCATGATTCCATTGACCTTGGCACAGGTTCTCGATGAGGACCCACAGCATATTAAGGCTGCGGTTGCAGATTTACTTGCCAACAAAATGGTAACCAATGTTCACGAGCGCGGGAACTGTTCGGTGGTGTGTATGCAGCGGCTGCCCTATGATCTGAAGCGGGGGGCGCTCCGGGCAGGTGAAATTCAAGGTTTTAAAATAAACACCAACCTCGACCGGCTAAGACAGGCCAAAGTGATTCTAAACGATTCCGTAGGTGCCGGGATGACGCGCAGCTCTTTTATTCAAAAATTTTAACACTAAGGTGATCAACCCACTCATAAGGTGGCTTTAACTATCATCCAGTTTTTATTTCGTTTCACCAGCCCAGTTTAGGTCTGAGCAAGCATGTCGCTAAAACGTAAAATAGCCATTACCGGGGGTCTTATCTTTTTGCTCGGCCTGCTGCTGGTCTGTCTCTTGACCGGCGCTTATTTCTATCTGCCATTCTATTTAGAAACCAGAATTATTCCACAACTTGCAGCGGATGCCGGCCTCTCCGATTTTGCAGTCAACGTCCGCAACATCGGGTTCTATGGTGCCGATCTGGCAGATTTGCGCATTGGATCGCAAGAAAATCCGGCCGTTGTTATCCGTTCCGTGCAGGTCGACTATTCTCCCCGAAGCCTTTACCAACAAAAAATTTCAAAAGTAACCTTGAGCGGCATCGACCTGCACGGCGAATTGGCCAACGGCCTGTTTAAGTTGCGTGGTGTTGATCTTGAGAAGATTGCCGCCGGGCAGCGACGGGAGAAAACAGTACCGACCTCAAATGATACATCGCCGCCGGTTATTTTCGAAAGGCTGCAAATACGTGATTCGCAAATAAATTTAGGGTATAATGAGCAATTCTACAGGATCCCCTTTGAATTCGATATCGTACCGCAGGATTCCGAATATAACGTTTTAGATGTTGTGGCCTTTTTTTATCCCCGGGGAGAAAAAATCACAGCCTCGATCAAAGTAGATCGACCGCAACACCGCGCGGCGGTCGATATCAACTCAGCGGCCCTGAAATTGGACCGCTTTGCGGATTTAACCGGCCAGATTGCAGATCTTATGCTGTCCGGTGAGTTGACCCTGCATGGCCAAGCGCAAGTGTTGTGGGAGCCTTTGCGGATCTCATCGGTCAATGCGTCGCTGACGCTGCAGCATGGAAAAATAATGGCCGGGGAAATTCAACTTCAAAATGCCTTGACCGCTGAAGACAAGGCGGTTCCCTTCCGCATCGACCTGACCGGGAAAAGCGGCAATGAATGGCAATTCACCGGCAGCAGGATATCGATGGTTGCCCCCGTACCCCTGACCCTGGCGGAAATTGACGGCACGATTAAACGGAATGCAGCAGCGCTCGAAAGTTCCGGCAATTTTAGCGCAGTTCTGCATTCAGCAACCCAAACCAGGCAAAATCTGTTGCCGGTAAAATTCCAGGACCCGATACCGTTGCGGGGTCGTTTTTCAGCAATTTATCATCAATCCGGCGAATGGCAATGTAACGTCTCAAATCAAAAATCTGAAGGCTCAGCCGTCGCAGCTGCCCGTTTAATGGTTGGACCATTTATCATAACATCATCAATCCCTGAATTTAATATTTCAGCCACAGCAGCGTCCGGGAAAATTGACGCCGCATATATGCTGACGGCTCCGGCAGTCCGGATCGCTTCCGGGTCCGAGTCTATTAATATACCAAAATTATTATTAAAGGGCACCGCTCAAAAAGAAAATACGCCGAACGGTTCCGCAGAAGTCAGGTTTGATTTTCGAGCGCCCAATACCGGCATAAAATTAGAAGGTGGTGAAATTAAAATTTCCGATGTTGCGATATCCGGTAAACTAAACCGGGATGATGTCCGTCAAATAACCTTAGGGGGTGTACTTCAATTTGGCGGTGCCGGCGGTCGATTTTCTCGTGCCGGCGCCCGGTTCGGCGGCGCACGGGGCAAGATACCCTTCACGTGGCCGGTGGGAGGAAAAACAGCCAAAGGCAGTATTTCGGTTACAAATCTGATATACCAAGGTCTGAAACTTGGCAGTGTAAACAGTCAAATTCGCCAGACAGCAACTGGTTTTACATTTGTGGGTCGACATCAAAGTGCTTTGCTCCCCAGAATAAAATTGAATTTCAGGGGGGAATCCCGGTTGTTTACTGACGCACCAGCCGATGCCAGCGTTCATGTCGAGCTCTCCCGCCCGGCCCATGCGCCGGAGATTGATCTGGGGATATTCTATCCGGATGCAAAAGGCATTCGCATCAAGGGAAAATTTCAACTGGATGGCGATTTGGGTTTCAATATGAATGGATTCAGCGGCGTGCTTCGTGCTGATCTTGATAACGGCAATTTATCGCTGGCCAAAAACAAGCTAGCGCTTGACGGAATACGCATGTCGCTTAGTTTGCCGGAGTTGCCGAGCATTCGCAGTGCTCCCGGACAGCAAATTCACTTTAACAAAATATCTTTAGGAGATTTGGTTGTCCAAAAGGGCCGGATAGATTTCCAAATCGAAACCGCCCGGTCAATTCTAATTGAAAAGATGCATTTTTCATGGTGTGACGGTAACGTGGAGACGCAATCCATCCGGCTGTCTCCGGGAGCAGATAATTATCACATGACATTTTACTGCGACCGGCTTAATCTGGCAAAAGTATTGGAACAATTCGGTGCCGCAGCAGCTGAGGGTCAAGGATCCGTGAATGGACGCATACCACTGCAATATGCGAACGGCAAAATTAAATTTGACGACGGGTTTTTATTCTCGACACCGGGAGAAGGCGGTAAAATTCATCTTAGCGGAACAGATATTCTGACAGCCGGCATCCCACCAAATACTCCTCAGTATGTCCAGATGGAACTTGCCAGAGAAGCCTTAAAAGATTATGATTATTCATGGGCCAAGCTGAATATAACTTCCCGGGGAGAAGAGTTATTGTTGCAGATGCAAATGGACGGTAAACCCGCCCAAGCGCTTCCGTTTGTCTACAGTAAAGATATTGGTGGATTTATGAAGGTGGAAGCAAATGCCAAAGGATCGAAATTTCAGGGCATCCGTCTCGACGTCAACTTCCGGCTCCCTCTTAACAAATTGCTGCAATATAAAGATCTCATTAATATGATCCAATAACCCCCAATTGGTTTTAACTCAATTGGTGAAGGAGCGATTTTATGATAAATAAATTATCGTTTTTGCTGGCCGGAATTGCTTTGCTGGCTGCGAATGGTTGCACCCGGCACAAAGTAGAGGTGGCGCCCGTGGAAATTAAGCCGATTCATATTACCATTGACGTCAATGTTAAGGTAGACAAAGCTCTGGATGACTTCTTTAGTGATATTGATGATGCGGAAGAGAATGTAGAACCCAAATCACCTGCTACCGAATAAAAAGTGACCACAGCGATTTGACAAACAGGGAGATTTAAAAATGAAACGAAAAACAATCTTTGCGATATTACCGGTTTTGATCCTGGCGGTTTTGATCACCAACGCGTATTCATCTTCAAAAGCGATCAAGCAGCGAATGATCGAACGTTTGCCGGTCATTAAATCGCTTAAAGACAAAGGCATCGTCGGGGAAAACAATAAGGGCTATCTGGAATTTGTCGGCCAAAAGAAAGAAGCGGCTGATGTGATCAAGGCCGAAAACAAAGACCGCAAGTTGGTTTACGGCGCCATCGCCAAGCAGCAGGGAACCACGGTTGAAGTGGTCGGCCAACATCGCGCAATTCAACTTGCCAACAGAGCCCAACCCGGTGAATGGCTGCAGGATGCCAACGGCAAGTGGTATCAGAAATAAATCCATCTACCGGCAAAACAGGCACTTCCCTGATAAATATCAGCCGGCCTAAATTCTCACCTGAATCTTGCATTAAAATTAATGAGAAGTTTGAATCCAGGTCTCAACCCGGTTAGGTTATTTTAAAAGATGGATTTATGAGGTGTGACTCCCGGCAGCGCGGACAACGGCCGGGACGGGTAAAGCGCCGGCGGTCTTTAAACACATAGCCGCACTTGAGGCATTCGCTGGCTCTGATAGTAAGCTTATTTCCCCTGGCCGCCAGCGAGCGGGCGATGTGGGCCAGGTGCTCATAGACTTCTTTTTCCTTAACACCCACCGCCCCGGATAGCTCCCGGGCATCCATTTGCCTATCAGCTAAAAGCTCAATTATTTGCTGGCGTATGGTTGGCATTGTCTAATATACAAGATGGTGGCGGTGGAGTATTATAAATTCCAAATCACAAATAACAAATATCAAACAAATCCCAAAGATCAAATTCAAAATTCCAAACCCTTAAATAATTGCGGGGTCGGGGTATTTTGTTCGTCATACCTTTGCAGACCGGCATCCAGTTTACTCGGCGCCGAATCCTTTGGATTCCAGGCTAACCGGCGCATAATATTTTTTGGTCATTGAGTATTGGAAATTGAGATTTATTTGTTATTTGGGATTTGAAAATTGGAATTTTATATCGGTATGCGCGAAGTAGCAAATGATGAAAGTTTTAACCTCCCCTGACTTCCTCCTTAAGAAGACAGCAAGCAATCTTGTACTCCGGCAACCCCTCCTCATTGTAACTGATATTATGGGGCTGAATCATTTTATTCATGACACAGCCTTCAGGAATATCGAGTTGAAAAAAATCCTGCTCGTTGAGTTTGGCGGTCGGTACCAATTGATTTTCCTGAAAACACAGGCTGTGGACCGGAAAATCCTCACACAGTGGACATCGATAAACTCTGCCATTGGGAAACACAAAATAATTGTCGGCCACCGTGCCGGCACATTCAAATTTTTCTGCAGAACTTAAAAATACTTTTGGATAGGTGACGCTAATGCCGCGCTCCGCAATCATTCTGGCAACTCCGGGAACGGTCGCCAGCCACTGGGATTTTGCAACCTGAGGTGATTTCCGGGACTCAGAAGCATCCGGTGCCATGGCAGATTTTCCCCGCAAACCGATCACTTGAATAAAAAATCTATCGACCCCCAGGCTGTCCAGCAGGGGCGCCATCACCTCGAGTTCATGAATATTGCGACTGCTGACGGTGTAGATAAGGCTTGTCGTAAAGCCCCTGTCTATCGCCCTGCGAATACCTTCAAGACAGGTATCGTATGAACCATCCCCCCGAATCCGATCGTTGGTTTCACGGGTGGCGCCATCCAGGCTGAAACTGAAATAGTCGACGTCCGCGGGCGTGACCTTGGAAAGGATATCGCCGAACAGGTATCCATTGGTATCGATTGTTATGGAGCCGAATCCCAGGCGGCGGGCATGCTTTGCGGCCGCCGCCAGTTCCGGGTGCAGGGTGGGTTCACCGCCTAAAAAAATGAGATTTTTCGCGTTGCTGTTATTTGCAAACGCTTCCAACCAGGCCTTGATGGTCGGCAATGGCAGGCTATTTTTGCCATGCTGCGCGGGATTGATATAACAATGCCGGCACTTTAAATTGCATGTTGTCAGAATGTGAAAGAATAGGTTGGTGGAATTTTTCGAAAAGGCGACGGTCTGGGTCTGGGTCATATTTTAGTGAGCAGTCGTTTGATTTTCTTTTTGGCGGTAATCAATTCCTCATTGGTCACTCGCAGGCGGATGGACATGTATTCGGCAAATATTCGGTATAATAACAACAGAAAGTCCAACTTTTCATCCATCGGATCTTGATCGGAAATTCTGTTTTTGGCGGAGGTATCAACGGCCAGGCAAATCGTTTTTCCGACTGCATATACCGACGCCGATCGTTTCAAACTGTCGATAATTCGCATCTCTCCGAAAATTTCGCCCTTCTTATCAATGGTAATAATCTCCATGCCTTCTTTGCTGATCCGCAATTTACCGGAAAGCATAAAATATAGCCATGGATCCAGATCACCTTCCTTGATGATCAGTTCAGCATCTTCATATTCTCTGATTTTACTTAACCTGAGTAATTTTTGAAGGCTTTTGGTTTCAAAATTTCTGAGGGCAGGAATTGCCAAAAGTTTTTGAATATTTTCAATGTTATCCTTCAAATACTTCGATTCGAGCATGTCATCCTCCAGCCGTTAACTATCGCCAATAATCCAACAACTTATTTTATACCGCATTTTATGAAAGGGCAAGTGGAAATTCGGCCGTATCGCTGATATTAGTATATATTTTAGGCGTCTAACTGGCATTCGATTGGTTTTAATTCCAGCGCCAGGGGATCAATATCGAGCGTCGAATGATGAGTCCTCAGGCGCCTTCCAGGCAGCCTTTAGACAAATTGGCATCAAAATCCACCGGATAACTGCCGTCAAAACAGGCCTTGCAAAAATTTTCCAGGGGATTGTCAATCCCGCTGGCTTCCAGCAGCCCATCGATGCTGAGATAATACAGGGAATCCAGTCCCAAATGATCGGTCAGCTCGTCGACCTCCATGCGGGCGGCAATTAACTCGCCCCGGGTTGAAAAATCGATCCCGTAATGGCACGGAAAACGATGTGGCGGACCGCTGACGCGCATGTGCACTTTGCCGATCCCCAACTCCCGCAAGGATTTTACCCTGGTTTTAATGGTAGTGCCCCTGATAATCGAATCTTCGATGATGATGATATCTTTGCCTTTGAGCAGTTCTTTAACCGGATTGAGTTTAATGCGGACACCAAAATCGCGCATACTCTGGGTCGGTTGAATAAATGTCCGCCCCACATAATGGTTGCGGATCATCCCCATCTCAAACGGAATACCCGATTCCTCGGAGTATCCCAGGGCCGCATACGTTCCTGAATCCGGAAAAGGCATCACAATATCAGCCTCAACGGGTGCCTCCTGAGCCAGGCGCCGACCAAAGGCTTTGCGGGTAAGATAAACATTTTGTCCAAAAATAGTGCTGTCGGGCCGTGCAAAGTAAATGAATTCGAAAATGCAGAAAGCCCGCCGGGCGGCAACCGGAGTTTTTATGCTTTTTATTCCATCGGCGTTGATGATGACAATTTCACCGGGATCCAGTTCACGTATAAACTCCGCTTCAACCAGATCAAAGGCACAGGTTTCGGATGCCAGCACATAATTTCCGTTTAATTTGCCAAGGGCCAGTGGTCTGAAACCGGATGGATCTTTTATTCCGATAACTTCTCCCCGGCTTGTCAGCATCACAAAGGAAAATGCTCCCTTCAGCCTGGATACCGTCTTCACCAGCGCATCTTCGAACCCGTAAACCAGGTTTTTAACAAAAAGGTGCAAAAAGATTTCGCTGTCCATGGTGGTTTGGAAGATGGAACCTGCCTGCTCGAGCTCATTTTTCAAGGCGTGGGCATTGACGATGTTGCCGTTATGGGCCACGGCATAGGATTTATGTCGATGACGAACCAAAAACGGCTGGGCATTGGTCAAAACCGAGCTGCCGGTTGTGGAATAGCGGGCGTGGCCGATGGCGCAGGCGCCTGCCAGCTCACGCAGCCGGTCCATTGTGAACACGTCGGATACCAGCCCCATGCCTTTATGTTCAACAATCGTCTCGTCCCGGCAAACCGCGATACCGGCGCTTTCCTGCCCCCGGTGCTGCAAAGCATACAATCCGAAATAGGTTATCGGCGCAGCTTCCGGGTGTCCGCAAATACCAAAAATACCACAGGCTTCGCGAGGCTTATCAAAGTCGGTCATATTCAATAGACTCCTCTTTGGACGTTTTTTAGTACTATATTAAATCATACGTAGAAAATAATCGCAAAATTATTAAAAGCGAATATCGAACCGCAGAATACTGAACCGCAAAATGTCGAAGGAATGAATCGCTATGCTCTATCACTTTTTTTTAATAAAAATATAAATGATAGAATACCTTACTTCGGCATTCGATATTCATTATTCGATATTCTGCGGTTCGCTTTTCAAAACAGAGCCCTTACCCAATCGGTGTATTCTCAACCAGGTCCCACACCCCGCACGGGCAAGCGCCGGCGCAAAAGCCGCAGCCGATGCAAAGATCTTCATCCACCACATACTCATATTCAGAGCCTTCCTGCTCCGTTTTACTGATCGCATGCTGCGGACAGATCGCTATGCAAATCCCGCAATCCCGGCAAGCACCGCAGGATGAACATTGAGACCCACAGTGGTCCAGATCGCTGTATTCAGTTACCCGGGGATCGAAATATTCCAGCGTAATGCGGTTGCGGTCGATCATTTCGCGTCTTTTAACCTCCAGGGGCTTGTCTTCAAAAATATCGCAGATGGTCTCAGCGACTATCCGGCCGGCGCCGATGGCATCGGTCAGCAGCCCGGGTTTGACGACATCGCCAATGGCAAATATTTTGGGATCTGTCGTTAAAAAACGCTGGTTGACTTTTACGAAACCGTTTTCCGCTGCCACGTCATCCGGCACAAACTCAAGATCCGGCACATCACCGATGGAGATGATGACCGTCTCGGCCGCAATTTGCTCGCCGTCTGTCAATGTCACTGCGTTATCGGTAATCTCCTTGGTGAACACCGGCCATTTGAATTGTGCACCGATCTCTTCGGCGGCTTCTCTTTCTTTACCGAAGGATGCCGGCTCCTGCACATCCAGCAGTGTAACGTGTTTGGCACCGAGACGATGCGCTTCGGTGGCCGCATCACACCCCACATTGCCGGCGCCGATGATAACGACATGTTGGCCGACTTTAGCCGCACCGGACTTGGCCTTTTCGAGAAATTCCAGCGCCGTCAGGGCTCTCTCATTGCCCGGTATCGGCAACGTCCTGGGTTTTTGTGCGCCGGTGGCAATCACCACGAAATCGAAATCTTCGCGCAGCTGTTTGACGTCTTGCGACGCCAGGGGTTGCTGATGATGAACATGCGCTAAGACCGCTTTAACCCGCTGCAGTTCGGTAGTAATAACCTCTTTTGGAATGCGGCTTTCAGGAATAACGCGGCTAAATTTACCACCGATATCTTGCGCCATTTCATAAATGACAACCTGATGTCCTTTTAGACGCAGCTGCCAGCCAACAGATATACCGGCCGGTCCGCCGCCGATGACCGCAATTTTCTTATCCGATTCCGGCGGCAACTCCGGTAAAGTTGCGTTGATGCTTGCCTGGCCCAGCTGGGTGGTGTCCACCGGCGCCATGGCGGAAATCTGCCGGGTACATGACTGCATGCACAAATTAGGACACAGGTATCCGCATACGGCTGCCGGGAAAGGTGTGTAGGCCAGCGCCAAATCGACGGCCTCATCAACCCGGCCCTGCCGGATCAATTGCCAGCGCTCCTGCACGGGAATCCCGCTGGGGCAGGATGCCTCGCAGGGTGCGGCATACGTCCGGTTTTCCCACAGCGGAATAAAACGCCGCAAGTGTCCTGAAGTTATCAGCGCAATCGGACTGCGGTCCAGTTCAGTGAGATCCCCGATAAGTCCACCCTGACCGAGTTCCTGATCCCAGACTTGCGCTTTAAATGATCCCATCGATCGCATCGGACGGGTGATTTTTTCCTGGGGCGCACGAGCAACAAGCAACTGCCACTGGCTGCGATCCGAAAATGGGACGATCAATTCTGAACGCCCGATGCGATCGAGATAAATCCGGATGTTTTCAAGCAGCCAGTTCCAATCTTCATCACCCAGGGTGACCAACTTGGCATCAGAGTCACTGTAACCGCCATGTGGGCCGCGGAAGAACACTTTTCCGCCGACCATTCCCACAAACGGCCGGTGGCCGAGAATATTTTCACTGTTTTGTGCTTCATAGCCACAAATCACCGCAATGCCGCCGGCCATAAATTCACCAAAGTAATCGCCGGCCGAGCCCAAAATCCAAAGCTCGGGTGGATCAAAACGCGGGTTTTGTTTGGTCATGGTCATGCCCCTGGCGCCGACGTTGCCGGCAACATATATTTTCCCCTGGGCCATGGCATTGGCACATCCGTTGCCGACATTGCCATGAACCACGATCTCAGCTCCGGCATTCAACCATCCCACATCATCGGACGCCGGCCCGTGGATATCGATCGAGGTATTGGCAAATCCCATGGAACCGACACGTTGTCCGGGCTGGCCGATGATTTCAATGTGGACCGCTTCATTATCGGCCCGCCACAGTCGTCCGCCGATGCCATGCTGGCCGTAAGCCTCGATTCGCAGGTTCCGGTGTCCTTGTTGCACTGCCGCCTGAATCTGTTCTTCAATAATCCGAGAATCAACACGTTGTCCGGCAACTTTCCCGCTGATCCTATGCAAGGTTGAATTGCCTTTTATTTCCTGGTTAGACATATCCCTACTCCAAGTTCTTTATTCAGACGAATTCCTTTGTATTCTTTTAGATCGTTGCGAAAAAATTAATGGTATAGGGCACAGGGTATAAGGTGTAAAGTGAAAGGTCTGCAAACAAACTTTAATTTAATAAAAGTCCCTTGCCATCGACCCGATACCTTAAACCTTATACCTTACACCTGCTTTCTGCCTTACACCTTACACCTGAAACCAGACACCTGAAACCCAATATCTGCCTTCTGTCTTCTGTCCTCTGAGCTCCGTCTTCTGATATCTGTCATCTGAATCTACACCACATATTTAATCTGCAGCCTTTCAGCCGCAGCATGGTCATTGATTCCCAGCGCATCCGACATCCCGATCGGCAAAGAGGTGGAACGTCCCAGTGGCGCGACTATTTTCTTCAGCTCGGTATCAAAACTCAGGTACACATCCACCACTCGCTGGGCCACATCTTCAGCATTCAGGCGCCGATAAAGACGCGGATCCTGGGATGTAATCCCTTTGGGACAAAGTCCAATATTGCAGATATTACAGCGATCTGATTCCGATCCCAGGCATCCGGCCGCGGCCTGCATGATATATTTTCCGATTTGAACCCCGCTGGCTCCCATCATAATGAGCGCCGCGGCATTGGCTGCCAGATTCCCGGTTTTGCCGACGCCGCCGCCGGCAAACAGCGGAACCTGGTTCTGCATGCCGATTTTAACGAGATTCAGATAGCAATCGCGGATGTTGCTGGCAATGGGGTGCCCCATGTGGTTCATGGATACATTATAGGCGGCACCCGTCCCGCCGTCCTCTCCGTCAATCGCAAGACCGGCGGCGTAAGGATTGCGCGTCAGGTTGTTTAAGACAGCCAGTGATGTTGAAGTCGCCGATATTTTCGGATAAACCGGTACCCTGAAGCCCCAGGCCATGTACATCGACTGGATCATTTTGGCCACGGATTCCTCAATCGAATACTGGGTTTGATGGGTGGGTGGACTGGGTAGATTGATACCGGTCGGCACGCCTCGAATGGCGGCGATCAGTTTGTTGACCTTGTACCACATCAACAGGCCGCCATCACCGGGCTTGGCACCCTGCCCGTATTTGATTTCGATGGCACAGGGATCTTCCTTCATCTCGGGTATGGCATGAATAATTTCGTCCCAGCCGAAATATCCGCTGGCGATCTGCAATATAACGTATTTTAAAAACCTGGAGCGCAACAGGCGCGGCGGGCATCCGCCTTCACCGGTACAGATACGCACCGGCATACCCAATTCTTCGTTGAGGTAGGCGATCCCCATTTGAAGACCTTCCCACATCGTGGGCGACAGGGCGCCAAATGACATGCTGCCGATCACCAGCGGGTAGATTTCTCGAACCGGTGGAATCCAGCCGTTGGTTTGCATAAACTTCAGATTGTCCTCGGGGGACAATATCCGTCCCAGAAGGGTGCGCATTTCAAATTCGTGGCGTCCCGCATCCAAGGCGGGGTCGGTTAACATTGAAATTCGGATAAATTTTAGCTGATCCAATACCCCGCCTTGGACATTGCGCCGCCCGCCTCGGCGGCGGGCCTGACCGCCCCGGTCGCCATGAAAACGCAGTTTGTCGGTCTCATCCGCGCGGGCCGGCGCGATGGCATCGTTGGGGCAAACCATGTTGCACATGGCACAACCCACACACTTATAAGCCGGATCGGTTTTCTGGCGAATACCGTAGTACGATTTATAGACACCGGCGGGCGCCTCCGTAAATCCTACCGGCGGCTTAAACTCGCGCTTGCGAAACACCCCGAACTCAATTGAATTGACGGGGCACACGGCCGTGCATTTGCCGCAAAGCGTACATTTATCTTTATCCCATATAATCTGCCACGGAAGATCTTTAACACTTAATGTGGAAGGGCTAATGGGTCTGTCTGGGAGCATATTGACACCTCCTGTCGATCCGGACCGACAACGACCGTATCCAAGTGCATCGGCTGAAAGTCGCTGTGTTTATCGCGATTGGGAATCGCAGAATCCAGGCCGCAAATTTCCGAAGCAAACGCATACATTCCGGGTCTTCCGCCGACCACTCCCGGCCGGAGTTTCTTGCGATCCTGCACCATAAAAACGCTGTGATCCGGCAGGCAACCGATGACACAATTGGGTCCATCGATGATCAACTGCCGGCAGGTTTGTTTCAGATTCTTTAAAAAATAGGCGTTGGGATGATTTTGAAGATCGTTATCCTGCAACGGGGTAATAATGTGCTTATAGGATTCGATACCCAGACCAAGCTTTTTGATCGTATAATGCAGGATATGGGTGAAAACTTCCGAATCCGATTGATAACCGCTGTATCCGGAAAAATCCCGCGATTCGAGATAGGATCGGATCGGAACAAACGCGGTATTTTCCCCGTTGGTCATGGTTGAGTAGCCTTGAATAAAAAACGGATGACAGGCATACAGCGTGATGGCATAGTTGGTGTTCTGCCGGCCCTGGGCCATGATCACCCGGGCATGCAGCTCCTTGCGATCAAGATTTAAATGCTCCGCCACCAGCATCGGGTCCCCGATTTCCTTGATCATAATTACATCCGGCCAGAAGGAGTAAACGATCATGTCGTTTTTTTCCTCGCCCATGGCTCTGAGCTGCAGCCGGATCATCAACAGCCTTTCATACAATTCGTCCTGGCTTAAATCTTCCCATTCCTCGGGATATTCATATGCGCGGACCAAATAAACATCACGCTTGGGTACACCCGGCGGCGGCACCTTGGGCAATTTAATGGATATCTTGTATTTGGTCATAAAACCGATATCCATCATAAAAGAATCCAGGCGCCTGATCCCGGAATCGCTGAAAATACCGGATAAAATGGGTGCATCCTTGATCTCCTCGAACGGTCCGGCCAGATCACGTAAAAAAATTCCAACACCGGAACAGTCATGACCTTCACGCATAACATCGAGGGCCTCCAGGGCAACCATGGGAGACAACGGATCTTTGCTGGTTATGGAAAATAGACGGCACATCGCTGTTTCTCCTTTTACCACCAGGTCGCCGGATGGAAATTTCCGCCGGCGATACCCGGCATTAAATTGTCAAAGCATTGAATCGATCGGGTTATTTATGCCGGGTATCCCGATATTCGCAACCGGGGACAACCCAACACCCTGGAAAGACTAAACTAAAACATATTCGGGCATGCAATTAAAAGACGGGGGCATTTGATAGGCTGGTATCCCTGTCAACATGACGGGGGCAAAACGTTGATATTTTTTCACAATGCCGTCCAACACTTTTTGTAGTGCCCGTATGGGCATGGTTTATGTTTAATCCAAGAAAACGACTTAGACGCCCAATTATAATATTCGATATTACGAACCAGTATCTATACCATTTTTTTCGGATTAGGAAAATATTAAATTTAATATATTTCATTCCCCTGTAAATGGCGTGGAAACCCGAATCGAGCCCGACGCTAAATTAGAAATGCATTAATGTTGGTTAATGCACAGCTATGTTACAAAAATGTAATAATCACATCTTAACCTTTGAACCCTGCCTGCCCTCCGTCCTGTCGTCTTGTGGGGTCGTAGCCCGAAGGGCGAAGCCCCAAGCTCGAAGCGCGAAGTCGGAAGCCCACAGGGCGCAGGAGGGAACCTTTGAATCCATATATACCAACCTTTTATTTTGACATGCCTGACGCTTTATTTTATATTTGCTTTATATCTATGATACGCCGAAGGCGAACCTTAAATATTCAATCTTCAATCGAAAATCTTCAATCATTTATAGCGCTGTGTATAAGGGAGCGGCTATGTATATCAAGCAATCAGACCTCCTTTTGGGAACAAGCATGGATTTCGTTAAGAAAATCATGGATATATCTCGAATGATATCCCATGAAAAAGGAGATATACTGTTTCATGAAAATGATGAGGCTCGCCACTTTTACATCCTGCTTAACGGACATGTAAAGTTGAGTGTTGGCGAGGGTGGTCAGGTGGTTTACGATGTCGGGCAAAACGGCGAAGCATTTGGCTGGTCCAGCTTAATCGGAAGAGACGTCTATTCGGCCTCGGCAGAGTGCGTGGAACCGACCAAGCTGCTGGTAACCGACCGCCAAGAACTTGGCAAAGTGCTGGAAGAAGATCCGGCCAACGGCATAATTTTTTTGAAGCAGCTTGCGGCAACGCTGGGAAATCGATTAATGGAAACTTACAAAATGATCCCGTAAAGATTGAATATTTTCGATTGAATATTGAATATTTAAGGTGTTTTTCCAATTTTAAATAGGGTGGAGCAGGGCGACATCCATAAATATTCAATATTTAATTTTCAATATTCAATCCCGGCTTGTCCGGGTCAGGGGGGTTCTATGAGTGGCCATCTATCACCAACTTCAACAAAGGATGAATTGACCCGTCGGGAGTTTCTGTGGCTTTCATCGATGCTCGCCGGTGGATTGGTGATCGGATGCGCAACTGATCCGGTTACCGGTAAACAACAGTTCATGCTGATGTCTGAAGAAGAAGAAATCCAGATCGACAAACTGTACTCACCATATCAATTCTCTGCAGATTATGGCACGGTTCAGGATAAAAAGCTCAATGGGTATATTGACCAGGTTGGAAAAAAATTGGCAGTACGCACGCATCGCCCACACATGCCTTATTCGTTCCGGGTGGTCAATGCCACCTATGTCAATGCCTATGCATTTCCAGGCGGTAGCATTGCTGCAACTCGGGGAATTTTACTGAAAATTGATAACGAAGCCGAATTAGCCGGATTGCTGGGTCATGAGCTGGGCCATGTGAATGCTCGGCATGCGGCCGAACAGCAATCGAAAGGCAATGTCATGCAGTTAGGTGTGGGTTTAGCTTCAATTGCGGCAATGACTCAAAGCAAAGCGATGGGCGAGCTGACGTCACAACTTGGCATGATCGGAGCCGGAGCCTTGCTGTCTTATTACAGTCGGGATAATGAGCGGGAGGCGGATGCATTAGGTATGAATTATATGGTGGAGGCCGATTATGGCTCCGATGGATTTGTCGGATTGATGGATATGCTAAACAACTTATCAAAACGTAAACTCAGCGCTACTGAATTATTGTTTGCCACCCATCCCATGAGTGACGAACGCTACCAAACCGCCGTTAAGGAGGCACAGACTACCTATATATCCGCACAGAAGAAGCCATTGTACCGAGAACGATATATGGACAATATTGCCAAATTACGGGCGCAGAAAGGTGCCATCGAGCAGATGCAAAAAGGCCAAGAAAGTATGATGAAAAAAAAATATGACACTGCCGACGATCATTTTCGAAAGGCTTTAAAAAAATCTCCCGATGATTATGCCGGATTGGTACTCATGGCAAGGTCTCAGCTTCTTCAACAAAAATGGGCTGTGGGCCGCGAATATGCTGAAATGGCTCAAAAAGCCTATCCGCAAGAAGCTCAGGCTTATTATCTCAGCGGTATCGCAAAAATAAAACTTAAGGCTTTCGAAGGAGCATACGAAGAATTTAACACCTGTGAAAAACTGCTGCCCAGTAATCCTAACACCATTTTCTTTAAGGGCTATTCTCAGGAAAAAATGGAGCATATTCCAGAAGCTGCAAAAGAATATCAATATTATCTGCAAATGGTGCAAAAAGGCGACTACGCCAAACATGCTTATCGGCGCCTGAAAGATTGGAGGGCTAAGGGATATATTGAATAGTGGGATGAAACAGTTCAATGAACTACCAGAAGCATTGATTGAAGATGCCAAGAGAAAATGGGAAGAATTTAATAATTCCTCTGAGGCAGCCAATCTTGAGCCGCCACAAGACTCCGACATATTGTCCGCCTTGAACCGAGTTTTTGCGTTTAGCGAATTTGTCGCTGAAAACTGCATCCGCGATCCTGCCTTCTTAGACGATCTTGTCAACAGCGGTGATCTGGGTCGGTGTTATACACCGCTGGATTACACCAACTCTCTCCGCCAAGTGCTTGCCGGTGTACGCGATGGGGATATGCTGAGCCAGGTTTTACGTCAGTACCGTCGCCGAGAGATGGTCCGCATCGCCTGGCGGGATCTAGCCGAATGGGCGGATCTGACCGAAACCATGAGCGCCCTGTCTGATTTTGCGGATGCCTGTCTGGAGCAAACCCTTAAAATACTTTATCAGTGGCAGTGTGACAAATTCGGTATACCGACGGCCGACGATGGTTCAAAACAGCATCTGGTGGTTCTGGGGCTGGGCAAACTGGGCGCCAGGGAGCTGAACTTTTCCTCCGATGTGGATTTGATCTTCACCTATCCCAGGGGCGGCCAGACCCGCGGCGCCGATAGCAGCCTGAGCAATGAAGATTTTTTTTCCCGGCTGTGCCGCCGTTTGATAAAAGTGATCGGTCAACCAACACCGGACGGTTTAGTGTTCCGGGTGGATCTAAGGCTCAGGCCCTTTGGCGAAAGCGGCCCTTTAGCCATGGATTTTGGCGGCCTAGAGCAGTATTATCAGGAGCAGGGTCGCGAATGGGAGCGCTATGCGTTGATCAAGGCCAGAACCGTGGCCGGCGATAAAGCAGCCGGGAATTTTTTGCTTGAACAGCTGCATCCGTTTATCTACCGCCGCTATCTGGATTATAGCGCCTTTGAATCTTTAAGGGAAATGAAGCAGATGATCGCCCTGGAAGTCAAACGCAAAGGCATGGCAAACGATATCAAACTCGGGCCGGGCGGAATACGAGAAATCGAATTTTTCGGTCAGATTTTCCAGCTGATTCGCGGCGGCGTGACACCGGCCCTGCAGGAAACCGGCATTTTAAAAGTACTCATAGCTCTGGCTGAGGAACACAATATTCCCCAGGAGGTATGCCGTGAACTGACCGACGCCTATGTGTTTTTACGCAATACGGAAAACAGGCTGCAGGAGTATTCCGACCAGCAAACCCACCAACTGCCTCCTGGTGACAGCGGTCAATTACGCCTGGCGGCATCCATGGGCTTTGCTGGTGCCGGGTCATTTAAATCGGCCTTAGACGATCATCGGGACAGGGTCCACGGTCATTTTCAAATGCTTTTGGAGTCCGGTGATGCCGGGGACAGGCCCCAAAAAATTGAAGCTCCGCTGGATAGCATCTGGCAAAACGTGACCGAAAGCCGACAGGCCGGTCAAACGCTTGCCTCGCTGGGTTACGATCAACCGGAGCAAGTACTGCCGCTGCTCGAGTATTTGAGAAACGATCCGGAAACACGGGCGTTGAGCCCTAAAGGCCGCCGGCGTCTCGATAAATTGATGCCGCGGTTTTTAAAAGAAATCGGTACCTGCGAAAACCCGCTGATTACCTTACGCCGGATCATCGATCTAATTAAAACCATTGAAAGACGCACCAGCTATCTGGCATTGCTGCTGGAAAACCCGACCGCCCTCTCCCATCTGGTGAAACTTTCAAATGCCAGCCCCTGGATTGCCTCGTTTCTGGCGCGCCATCCGGTGCTGCTGGATGAACTGCTTGACCCGCGCACCCTCTATCAACCACCGCAAAAAAACGAGATGAAAAAGGGCTTGCAGCACCGCCTGGCATTAATACCGCCGGATGACCTTGAGTACCAGATTGAACAGCTGTGCATTTTCAAACAGATCAATGTTCTGCGGGTAGCAACGGCCGATGTCACCGGCACCTTACCGCTGATGAGGGTAAGCGATTATCTCTCCGAGATTGCCGAAATCATTCTAAATGAAGTGGTTGATCTGGCCTTCAACCACCTGGTGTCAAAACATGGCGCCCCTGACTGCCGGCTGGGCAACAAACCCTGTCTGAGGGGATTCGCCGTTATCGCTTACGGCAAATTGGGCGGGTTGGAACTCGGCTACGGTTCGGATCTTGATCTGGTTTTTCTGCATGCCGGTACCCATGAGCAAACCGGCGGCGGTAAGAGAGCCATCGACAGCGCTCAATTCTTTAACCGCCTCGGTCAGCGCGTCATCCACATTCTTACGGCGCATACCCGGGCCGGTAAGGCCTACGAAATCGACATGCGGTTGCGGCCCAGCGGCAGTTCGGGCATTCTGGTCAGCCACATTGATGCTTTCAGCGAATACCAGATAGCGGAAGCCTGGACCTGGGAGCATCAGGCGCTGATTAAGGCCCGACCGATATGCGGCGATGACCTTATTGCCCAACGCTTTGAAAAGATCCGCTCCAAAGTACTCGCACGACAGCGGTCGGGACCCGAACTAAAGGAAGAAGTCACTCGTATGCGCGAAAGAATGCGCCAAGAGTTGCTAAAACCGGAGGCGGGCTTGTTTGACCTCAAGCAGGACGCCGGCGCCATGGTCGACATCGAGTTTTTGGTGCAGTTTCTGGTGCTGCTGAATTCACACAAACATCCCGGTCTGCTGCAATGGACCGACAATGTTCGCCTCCTTCAAACCCTGATTGAAACCGGTACGATGGATGAGGTAACCGCCCATCAGCTCAAACATGCCTATTTAATCTATCGCGCGGTCGCGCATCAACTCAGCCTCCAGGAAAAGCCGGCCAAGGTCTCCCGTGAAAAATTTGACCTCCTGCAAAAAAGGGTCACAGAAATCTACCAAAGTGTTTTCGAATAAAATCCTTAATCCAAATCTGCCAGACGCAAAGAACAAAATTTAGAAATTAAACATGATAGCGGCAAAGTTCGAAAACACGTAAAAAAGAAAAAGTAAATAACTGATTTTCTATCTATCGCCTGCCAGCAAGTATCGCCCAAACAATACACAATAAATATTCAACATTACGAATTTGTAATTTTTTTCGCCAATTTCTGCCAATTTTGTAATGTTCACTTTTTAAATATTCTACTTGAAAATTATATAACTTACTGAAATTATGAGGATTTAAAAGCACAATCGTTTAATGGCATACATGTTGCTCATAAGGAAATGATTAATTCAAAAGGCAACTAATTTCATATGGACAACATTTACGTACATGCCTCAACCCAGCTGCAACAGGAAACCCGGGCATTGGTTGACCGCCTTTTCCAGGGAAAAGTACGGGACTTTCTAAAGCAGCATGCCCGCATTCTGGATGCTTATTTCATCGAGGCCTTTGAGACCAGCATGGTCGGCCCCCGCATGGATATCAGCAAAAATCCGTATGCCATCATCGCTCTGGGCGGCTATGGCCGGGAGGAGCAGTGCATTCATTCCGACGTTGATCTGCTGTTTCTGTTTAAAAAAAGGGTGCCGAATCAAGCAGAAAACCTGATCCGGGAGATTGTCTACCCGCTATGGGACATTGGACTTGAGGTCGGATATGCCACCCGGTCGCTGAAGGAGTGCATCGCTCTGTCCAGCAGGGATTTTGAAATATTGACCCCGCTGCTGGATGCACGATTCATCTGCGGATGGTCGCATATATATTCTGATCTGACGGATCAGTTACGGGAAAAAGTGGTTCGCAAAAAGTCCCGCACCATAGTCAACTGGCTGGTCGAGAATAACGAAATGCGTCATGCCCATTTCGGGGACTCGGCCTATCTGCTCGAGCCCAATCTCAAAGAGGGCCAGGGCGGATTGCGGGATTATCATACCATGCTGTGGATCGGACAGATTGAGTTTAACATCAAGCAGTCCCGGGATCTGGAATACTTTGGTCTGCTGTCCTACGAAGAGTTTCAGTCTTTAAAACGCTCCCTGGCCTTTATCTGGAAAGTGCGCAACCGCTTGCATTTCCTTTGCGGCAGAAAATACGATCAGCTGCACTTTGAAAACCAGATCAAGCTGGCGGAAATCATGAAATATAAGAAAAGCAATGGACAGCAGCCGGTCGAACGGTTTCTGGGAGAGTTGCACGGCCGCATGGAATCGTTGAAACAGCAGCATCTGATGTTCCTGTATGAACTGGGCCTCGAGAAAAAGCGCAAACGGAGAAGAAAATCACAGAAGCAGACCAAGGTTGAGGGCCTTGAAGTTAGCGAGTGGGGCATGCTTAATTTTGCCGCACCCGAGCAAATTATGGATGCGCCGGATCTTCTGATAAAGATATTTGAAGAAAGCGCGCGCTTGAAAATTCCGCTAAGTGCGGAAGCCAAGCGCCTGGTCAAAGAATTCTCCTACCTGGTGAATGCAACATATCGCAGCTCTGAGCCGCTCGTCCAATCTTTCGAACGTATTCTGGTGGCCCCGGCACCGACCTTTAATGTCTTAAATGAAATGTTGAACACCGGTTTTCTGGTGCGGTTTATCCCGGATTTTCGCAACATCATTAACCGCATCCAGTATGATGAATACCATCTTTACCCGGTGGACAAGCATTTGCTGCGAACGGTTCACACGCTTAAAAATTTTGGATCAAAAAAAGAAAACAGTTTGGAGCCGTTATGCGGGCAGGTCTACCGGGAGCTTAAAAACAAGAAGCTCTTGCTCTGGGCCGCCCTGCTGCACGATGTCGGCAAAGGTGATGAAAATGACGATCATGCCGCCAAAGGCGCCGGCATCATTAAAAAAATTCTAACCAAAAAAGGAATGAACGCCGCAGACGTCGCAAGCGTTGAGTTTTTGGTCCAAAACCACCTTTTCCTGATTAAAAGAGCCACCAGAAGGGATATCCACGACGAGGAAACCGCCATTTTCACGGCCAGAAAAATACAGGATGTTGAACGGTTGAAAATGCTGTACCTTCTGACCGTGGCCGATTCCATCTCAACCGGTCCGATGGCCTGGAATGACTGGACGGCAGCCCTCTTAAGGGACTTTTTTCTGAAAATCCTCAACGTGCTGGAAAAAGGGGAGTTGGCCACCGAAGCGGCCGTCAACATCATCAAACAGAAGAGAATAGACATCATCGGTTCGGCCCGCACCCGCAAAGCAAAACAGGACATCGGCGCCCTGTTTGATAATATGTCGCCGCGTTATCGCCTGTATATGCCCGCCCGCTCAATGCTGGAGCATATCAAACTATTTGAACAACTGGGTGATGCCGACTTTCTATGGGATATCAAGCGCTCGGCCGACGCCAACACCCGTTCGGTGACCATTTGCGCTAAAGACCGTCCGGGTCTTATTTCCAAAATTGCAGGGGTATTTACCCTCAACAACATCAATATTCTGGATGTCCAGGTATTTACCTGGCGCAATAACATTGCGCTGGATATCTTCGAGGTCAAACCGCCGCCGGATCAAATAATGGAAGATGAAAAGTGGCAGCAGACCGCAAAAAATCTTACCACAGCCTTATCCGGTGATCTGGACCTGACCAAAGCACTTCGAAAAAAAACAGCTGCGCTTCGCCGGACCAACCACAGGATGCGGCGAATACCCCACCGCATCACGGTCGACAACACCAGTTCCAGCTTTTTTACCATCATTGAAGTTTTTACCTATGATTTTCGCGGACTGCTCTTCAACGTCACGGATGCGCTTTTTAATTGCGATCTAAACATCTGGGTCGCCAAAATCGCGACCAAAGCCGACCAGGTGGTGGATGTCTTTTATGTCTGGGATCTGAACGGACAAAAAGTGGATTCAGAAGATCAGGTGGATAAAATAAAAGCGGCTATATTGGATCGACTGCCGAAAATATAGGATGCATTAAATATTCAATAGACAACCTGCAATCTTCAATAAAATAAGGGAGGAGAAATTCAAAAAATGAGATTTAAGCGTTTACTGACAATTGCGATTATGCTGGTTTTGCCATCTTCTTCAGCGCTGGCAGCGGATGGATTGAATTCCGGCGACACGGCCTGGATAATTGTGTCAACCGCGCTGGTAATGATGATGACGCCGGCCGGTCTGGCACTGTTTTACGGCGGCATGTCCCGCTATAAAAACCTGTTGAATACCTTCGCCATGACCATTGTTGCGTATTGCCTGACAAGCGTCACCTGGATGATGTGGGGGTATACATTGTCTTTCGGCCCGGATAAGGCCGGTATCATCGGCGGTCTGTCAAATGTTTTCATGGCCGGCATTGGCGTGGACAGCCTTTCAGGCAGCATCCCAACCTATGTTTTCGCCCTGTTTCAGATGACATTTGCCTGCATCACCGTTGCGCTGGTCCTGGGCTCGATTGTGGATCGGATGAAATTTTCGTCATGGATTGTATTTACGATTCTGTGGATTACCTTTATTTATTGCCCGATCGCCCATTGGGTATGGGGCGGCGGCTGGATGGGCAGCATGGGGTCGCTCGATTTCGCAGGGGGTACCGTGGTTCATATTAATGCCGGTGTGGCCGGCCTGGTTCTTTCTCTGGTGCTGGGCAAAAGAATCGGGTATGGCAAAGATGCCATGTTCCCATCCAGTATCGCACTGACTGCCCTGGGAGCGGCGTTGTTGTGGTTTGGCTGGTTTGGCTTTAATGCCGGCAGCCAGCTGG
>Ga0209637_1000030_pt1 | contig 80209 bp, 75 predicted proteins | sample OlaalgELextract3_2_FD_187379 | JGI IMG/M metagenome (GOLD analysis project Ga0209637, IMG submission 187379) | Olavius algarvensis symbiont microbial communities from Tuscany, Italy - Type G ELBA extract 3 (SPAdes) (version 2) | ecosystem: Host-associated > Annelida > Digestive system >... | reverse complement strand
AACCCAGGTGAATAAAAAATGCATTGCCTGCAATGGAAAGCGCCGCCACGGCATCCGGGCCCAGGCGACCCACAAAATACAGATCCGCCATCAGGTAAACGGTAAACATCACCATGCTGATGGTGACCGGCACGGCCAGTCTGACCAGGGTTTTTAAGATTGGACCGGCCGTGAGATCGATGCGGTTAGTCGTTCGTTGCATTCCCATAATTAGGGTCTTTTTAGCGATTAATTTTGGCCTGGTGATCTGACAACCCAAATTCAAAATCCAAATTATTTCTTCTCTTTTCGGGATGAGGTTTTATTTTCCATATTGTGTAGCGCCGCGAGGGCTTTTTCTGCCCACTGAATATAGGCCTCATTGACATGTTTCCCGTAATCAAAGGCCAGCAGCCAATAGGGCAGGTTGGGGTCATCAGTCTTCTGGGTTTCAGATCGCTTCCTCAACCGCTCAACCTCTTTTAATTCACCCAGTTGACGTTCCCGAAACCGTTCAATCTGAATAATGTTTCCGTTTAGCGATATCTGTCTTCCGAATATCAATTTCAAAAGAATTTCATGTCTTCCGATATACCGTCCGATGGGTTCGACCAACCAGCGTTGCAGTTCTTCACGGCCCTTATCCGTAATGGCATAGATATGCCGGTCCGGCTTTCCTTCCTGTTTCTGGATCGATTTTGTTGCCAACCCTTCTTCTGCCAGACGTTTAAGTATGGGATAAATCTGCCCGTAACTCTCACTCCAAAAACCGGCAATACTTTGTTGGTAGAATTTTTTGATGTCGTAACCGGACTTCGGCCCGTAAGAGAGGATCCCCAACACAGAATATTTTGTTTTGTTTTCTTTCATGTCGATTTCCCATTCTATATATCTTAATGATATATATCAGGCAGATATTTTGTGTCAATAATAATAAAAGAAAGTAGTCTGTGAACCTGGTTGAATGAAATGTCATTAACTGCCAATGAGATTTAATTCTAAAAAAGCAAGAATCGGGTGGCGCGATGTTTATGATTGGCATATATTCAGAAAAAATCATTGAAAGGTCATATGCCATGAAAACGGATGCTTTATTGCAGGCAAGTGAGGATTATGAGCGGATCGAAAAATCGATCAAATTCCTTGAGACGAACTTTTCTTCTCAACCCGGCTTAAATGAAATCGCCGCCCACATCGGCTTGAGCGAGTTCCATTTTCAACGGCTTTTCAGCCGCTGGGTTGGTATCAGTCCCAAGCGGTTTTTGCAGTTTTTGACCAAAGAATATGCCAAACACCTGCTGCAGGATTCCGTCAATCTTCTGGATGTAACCTATGAGGCCGGCCTGTCGAGTCCCGGCCGGCTGCACGACTTATTTGTCAACTGTGAGGCGGTCACACCCGGAGAATATAAAAGTAAAGGAGAAGGGTTGACCATCAGGTATGGTTTTCATCCCAGCCCGTTTGGCGAATGCCTGATGGCGACAACCGAAAGAGGTATTTGCGGCTTCTTTTTTGTAAAAAATAGAGACCGAAAGGATCCGCTCACAGAATTACGGTTTTTCTGGAAAGAGGCGGATATCGTTGAAGATCCGCATGCATCCCGCGAACTGGTCGAGCGGATTTTTAATCCGTCATTCGCCGACACCGGCGCACCATTGCATTTAATTTTAAACGGCACCAATTTCCAGATAAAAGTATGGGAAGCCTTGATCAAAATTCCGTTTGGTGCGGTTGTTTCCTATGAAGATGTGGCGATTCAGGTGGGCATTCCCGGGGCCACCCGGGCGGTGGGCAGTGCCGTCGGTAAAAATCCCATTTCTTTTATCATTCCTTGTCATCGGGTGATTCGCAAGACGGCTGATTTCGGCAACTATGGCGGGGGAACCGCCAGGAAAAAGGCGATACTGGGATGGGAGGCAGCGCAGGTTAATTTGCATCTTTGAGGTTCGTCAATTTAAAGACTTGAAAAATTAGGCCTCCCAAAAATTTCCTCCAATTACCATCTAATAAAATAAGCTCTCTCCGCTAATTTTTGATACAAACACCATCTTATGCTAAAATGCTAAGGTGGCTTTGTTCAACCCTAAACTTTGATTCTTGAACCACCTAATCCGGGAACAATTAAGTTAAGATGAAAGAGGGTGTTTAAATATGAGACTTGTCTGGATTTTTTTGCTTTGCGGCTTCATGATTCTGAATGCGTGTTCAACAACTGATCATGCTCAAAGACAACACCGAGCCACCCCCTGGTCCGACTCAGAACCATTGAGCATTCCTTATGACATTCGAATGAGCCAATTTGAGAAGGACAACCTGGTCGTCAATCCTTCATTTGAGGTCGGTTTCACCCTTAAAGACACCAACGGGATTTCCGATAAGATCAAAGGCTGGGAAACAGTCGGACGACACGTTAGTCGGGTCGACCGCGAATCCGTGGATTTTACCGGAGAAGACGTGTTGTCGGGCAGACATGCCGTTAAGATAATCCGGGAAAAAGCCAATGAACTAGATGAGGCTGAGGGGATTATCAGTGATTACATTGAGGTTATTTCGGGCAACTATTATTTCTCATATAATGTAAAGTTAAAGAATGTCACCAGCAACAAATACCGGCTGGGCGTTCAATTATACGACGCTGTCGTAATAAAAGTTTTGTTTTTCGATGAAGATAAGCAGCCAATCGCACCGGGGCTCCCGAACCCGGTCAGCAGGTCTCTGATTGATAACTCAGACAAGGGCTATTCGTTTTCCAATTATTGGACGATTGATGAATTTCCCTGGGCTAAGGTCAGGGGCAGAACCTATAATTATCCATTTTCCGAAGGAGATATCCCTGACAGCACACGTTACGTTCGTCTGTTCTTTGGCTTAAAAGGTACCGGAGCCATGTGGATTGACGATATAGTTTACCGTTACTCCAAATGGAATTTCACGGCGCTCGAGCGCTTCAAACCTCATTTTGCCAGGCCGCTTACTTTAGCGGAAAGCATCATTCCCACCCCCCAAAGTTTTCAGGAAATTAGTCAAATCATTTTCTACGATTCAACGGTGCCCTACTCCCACCCGCCGGTGATTGTCCTGCCGCAAAACCCGGCCCCGGCTGATTTTACAGCTGCCAAAATATTACAGGAAAAAATCAACGAGGTTTTAGGCCGGGTGATGCCGGCGCAGGAATTCAATGGCAGCCAGATTCGAATTTTCGAGAACAATTATTCTTTTACTGATATTTTAAATGCAAAGCTGGTTTTTAGTATCGGCAGGAACCTAGTCTTCCAAAAAGTGCAACCGCGCCTCCCACTGACCGCCGTGCGAGATAAACCACAGGGGTATGTAATAAAAGCCGCACAGATCGGCAATACCCACATTGTATTTTTAGACGGTCAGACACCGCTTGCCAGATACTATGCCGCTGCAACGGCCATTCAACTCTTTGAAGCGGATAAAGCCGTTTACCACAATGCGACTGTTGTCGATTATCCTGATTTCCTGGGCCGTTCCTATGTGTTTAAAAACTGGCTAAATACCGAGGAGCTGCAAAATGATCTCAATTCCATGTCACGGTTGAGTCTTTACAAACTGAACAAAGTGTATCTTCCCGCCAGGCGACCGGCTGGAAAATGGCATCAACCGGACGACCTGTATCGCAAGGGTATCAATGATGCGGGCAAGTGGTGCCGTGAAAGTGGTGTATTAAGCCTGGCTATGATGGTTAATCCTTATTCTCATCTTGGATTTGAAACATCCGCCGAGCGATTCAGCGAGCAATTAAGATATACATGGACCCACAGCAGTCCGGCAAGCCTCGAAATGATTAAGAAGTTATACAAATTGTCGTTGAAGGCCGGCGCTGAAACGATCATGCTCCTGGCAGACGACTCTGTTCCCCATGCCGGAAGAAACCGGCAAAATTATTCTCTGTATACCGTCGAAGATAAAAAACGCTTTGTGACCCTTCAAAATGCCCAGGCCCATGTCCTCAATCAATTGAAGCAATGGCTTGACAGTGAATACCCGGGGACGCGGTTGGAGTTTTGTCCGCCCTGGTACTCAAATGAACATATCGATCGCAGCGACGGTAAAGCTGAAAATTATTTTAAAGATATGACTTTTCAGATTCCCCGGGATGTGGCCATCATCTGGACCGGTCCGACGGTGAGATCGTTGTCCATTGATATGGCCGACCTTTATCGTTACAAATCCCTTATCGGAAGATGGCCCATGATATGGGACAACACCCTGTATGCCAGAAATCTTGAATCGCAGAATTACGGTGGGTATCCGACCCACTACCCCGGCAAGGTGCGAATGTGCAACCTGTTTGAACCTTATGATACGTACCGGCCAAAAAAGTTTCAAAAATTCAGCGATGGGCGGCAGATGTACACCAATGGTGCCGCCTACAGTGAAGTCTACAAAATCAAATATGCAACCGTTGCCGATTATGAATGGAACACGGCTGACTATAACCCGGAGCTTGCCCTTTGGAAAGCCTTGACGAAAACCTATGGCCGACCGGCCGCGGAACAGCTCCTGCGGTTTAACGATGCATACTACGGGATTTATGAGATATGCCTGCGGCTGAAATCCGACGGTGTTAAACCGGAGTATGTTCAAAACGCTGAAAAATTATTAGAAGATATGCGTGATTTCTTGAAGAACATATCCGCGCTGATACCCGGCCAAACACAGCTTTTAGCGGAACTGGAACATTACCTGGCCAGACAAGAAAAACGGTTGGCCGGGAGTATCCGTCGCGGGGATGCTACAATTGACTGAAATTATATGCAATAAATAACTACGAGATTTGCACTGCAATTTTCCAACCTTCCACCATTCCCATTGCGAGCGAAACGAAACCATAGTTAGCCCGGTTTGTGTTTCATTTACTTCACCGTGGATGGTTCAAATCCATCAGTTTTTCAACTCTTCTGATTTTGCCGGCTGTGATTTTTCCTGTTTAATTTTGTCATAGCTGTAGCGCACTTCCTGGTATTTAGACCGGAATCGATTAACCTCCTCTATTACCGTTTTCTTATCAACAATACACTCTTTGATCAATTCGGCGATGCGGCCCATCTCTTGTTCTCCCATGCCGACACGGGTCATTTCCTGAACACCGATTCTGATTCCGTCCGGCCGATCGTGATTCTTGAGGGGTTCGTGGGGCAGCATGTTCATGTTCAGGATAATGTCATTGATTTCCAGGGTCTTGGAGACCTTCTCTCCGCTGCGAAAGTCTCTGACATTAACGGCAACCTGATGGGTTTCCGTGAAACCAAACTCTTTGCCCTGAACGTCGAATCCGTGCCGATCCAGTTCGGTGGCAAGGGCTTTGGCGTTTTTGATGGTGTCTGCGGCATACTGCTCGCCGAATTCCATGAATTCATATGTGCAAACGGCCATCTGGGCCAGAGTATCCAGGTGGTGGTTGCTGGAAGAACCCGGAAAGGCGCCGCGGTCGATTCGGCGCCACTGGTCCTCTTCCATGTTGCTTAATATAATGCCGCGCTGGCTGCCGAAATACGTTTTGTGAGTACTGGCCGTCATTAAATAGGCGCCCTCCAATAGCGGCCTTTGAAATCGCTTGCCGGCTATCAGGCCTAAGACATGGGCGGCATCATACATGATCTTTGTGTTATATCTCTGACAGACTTCGGCAATCTCGGCAATTGGTTCCGGGAATAGAAAAAGACTTTTACCGAGTACGATAAGTTTGGGTCTGGCCTTTTCGATCAGATATGTCGTTTTTGCCACATCCATGTGATAACCATCGGCCGTCAGGGGGATATCGATTACGTTTTTTGTAAATTTTCCCAGCGAGCCTTCCCGGTGATGGCTGATATGACCGCCGGCCGGCGTTGAATTGACCATTACCACCGCTCCCGGATTGACAAAGCGGCTGAAAAAAGCTTCATTGGCGTTGGTTCCGCTAATGGGTCTGACTTCGGAATGGTCGCATTCGAAAAGAATTTTTAAATTGGTTTTAAGCTGGTTTTCGATGTCGTCAATGAATGAGGTGCCCCGGTAGTATCGTTCACCGGGATGTCCTTCGGCATATCGATGGGCGAAATCCGAGCCGGCCTGGGATCTTGCTCTTTGGCTTAGCACGTTTTCACTGGCAATCAGGTTAATACAATTATCGCGCCATTGGTTTTGCTTTTGAATTAGTTGCTCGACTTCAGTGACTTCTTTTTCATACATAATAGATAGGGCCTCCTAATTATTTATTCAATTTCTCATTAATTTTCAGGCAAGATTCATGTAAAACTCAGCGGGTTTTAACTCATTTGATTGATTATAATCATTAATTACCAAATGGGTCCGGATCTCCGTGCACAGGTCACATTTGTTGATATAGTCGATCCTTTGGGGAGAGAATGCATAATTTTTCTCTGCGAATTCAAAAAGTCCCCGTATTCCATTGTGATAAAGGTCCATCAGAATAGGATATCTTTCTGTTGAAAGAGGGGTTCCTAAAGCATCTTTTGAAATTGCCAGCCCGGAGCACAATCCTGGAATGTAATTGCCAAAAAGATCGATGTGAAAATGGCTGGTATCGGTAAGTTCGGCGGCACATCCAGCCGGGTTTTCAGCGATAATTTGCTGAGAGGTCTTTTCTCCCAACAGGGGGCGAAACGTCTCCAGGGCCCTGCCGCCCAGATGAATCCAGTATCGCTGCAAAATTTGCATCAAATAATTATCGCCAAACAATTGCCGGTATTCATCCAGACAATGGGTTTTGGCCGGATCCAATTGGGACAGGTCTGAGACAAAGTCGGTGATCCAGGGGAAGATACCCACGCCGACCTGCCCTGCGGCTTCGATGACGCCCTGCACTTTGGAGAAAGGAATCTGCTCATTATGAAAAGGGCTGATGGAAACCAGTAGCGTCCGGAGACCCTTGGGGCGTAATCGTGACAGCAGGGCTTTGGCAGACTCAATATCCCGGAACCACGAGGAGTTGGTTTCAACATACTCTACCGAAACCCCGACCCCAGCAGCGATCTCAAGTACGGTGCCGAGCTTATCGGGCCTTAGCAAGGGTTCTCCGCCTCCTATGTGCACGGATCGGCATCCCAGAGCGCGGATGGTCTTGAGGTTTTTCTCAGCCGTATCCGGATCAATATAACGCCTTTCCCAATGCGGGCTGCAATTATACAGGCAGTGTTTGCAGCTGGAAGTGCAAAAATAATTGGTAATCAAACCACCAGATCTCAGCTTGTTTATTACAAATTCAACCATATAATGTATCTGATAATCTAGATGCCCTTCAGCTTTTTGACAAAATTTCAAGCACCAATCAACGCGCTTTGCTCTATGCCCTCTGCTCTTAGCCCTATGCCCCTGCCCTATTGCAGCGCTTCTCTAATCCTGGCCATGGCCTTTTCGACATTTTCGTAGTTATTAAACGCGCTGATGCGTATATATCCTTCGCCGCATTTGCCAAATCCGGCACCCGGCGTGCAGACCACACCGGCCTTTTCGAGCAGACGGTCAAAAAACTCCCATGAGTCGGATTTGCCGTCTATCCAGATGTAAGGCGAATTCTCGCCACCAATACAATCAAATCCAAGGGCCGTCATGTCGCGGCGGATCAGGGCTGCATTTTTCAGGTAGTAATCAATCAACGCTTTTGTTTGCGCTTTTCCTTCTTCGCTGTATGCTGCTTCAGCTGCTCTTTGGACCGGGTAGGAGACGCCGTTAAACTTGGTCGATTGGCGGCGATACCAGAGCGCGTGCAAGGGCTGTTTTTCCCCGCCACCCGTGTAAGCGACGCACGATTTCGGCACCACCGTAAAGGCACAGCGGATGCCGGTGAATCCGGCTGTTTTGGAAAAGCTTCGGAACTCGATCGCCACTTCCCGCGCACCTTCAATTTCGAATATTGATTTAGGGAGTTCATCATTGCGAATAAACGACTCGTAAGCCGCATCATATAAAATGACAGCTTTATTTTCCCTGGCAAAATCCACCCATTCTTTCAGCTTGGACTTTGATATGGCGGCGCCGCTGGGGTTGTTTGGAAAGCACAGATAGATGAGATCCACCTTTTCAGCCGGCAGGGATGGAATAAAGCCATTTTCCCGGTTTCCTTCCAGATAGACAATACGCTCGTAGCGCCCGTCGTGATACGATCCGGTTCGGCCGGCCATGACATTGGTGTCGACATAAACCGGATAAACCGGATCCGGAATGGCAACTTTGATATCCCTTGAAAAAATTTCCTGAATATTTCCATTGTCACATTTGGCACCATCGCTGATAAAAATTTCATCCGGGGAGACATCAGCCCCCCGGGCCCGGAAATCAATCTCGGCGATTTTTTCTCGTAAAAACTTATAGCCTTGCTCGGGACCGTATCCTCTAAACGTTTTCGTATCCGACATATCGTCGACGGCCCGGTGAAAGGCTTGAATGCAGGCCGGCGGAAGCGGGCGGGTAACATCGCCGATACCCAGTTTGATAAGTTCCCGATCCGGATATGCTTTTTGAAAAGCCGTCGTTCGGTTCTTAATTTCAGCGAATAAATACGACGATTGTAGCTTAAGAAAATTTTCGTTGATTTTAATCATGTTCGCCCCCATTGTGTTCGGAATAAAATTAGAGAAACGTTTTTATAAGCATATAATTGATCAAAAAGAAATATTGGAAATTATGTTTTTTCACCTGTCTCATCAATGGGTATTTGAGACGTCTCTTTGTAGGTTGAAAAAACAATGGCCGTGTTTATCGAGCTGACTCCATCGATGGATTTGATTTTTTCTCGAATCAGGCGATCAAGCTCCTCAAGGTTTGTTCCGCGGACTTTGACCAAAAAGGCATCATCACCGGCCACATAATGAACTTCCTGAACTTTCGGGCGATGGGCTAATTTTTTCCCGATTTCGGCATCATTGGCGTCATCGCTGGTTTTTACAGTTAGAAAGGCGACCAGGCCTCTATCAAAAAATTTCGGATTGACGCGAACTTCGTACCCCTCGATGATTCCCTGCTTTTCAAGTTTTCTGATTCTTTCCAGAACTGCCGAAGGAGCCAACCCCACCTGACGAGCTACCTCCACGTTGGGAATTCTGGCTTTTTTCTGTAAAATATTCAGAATTTTTAAACTAATATCATCAATCATTCTGTATTGCCTTTAATTATCAGAAATATATTCGCAAATTTTAATTTTGTCAAGAATATTTATTTATTTTTTTGTGATCATCGCTCTAAGAGCGAATAAATCAATGATTTAAAATACTTGACTTGATGTAGGTTTTGTTGTTACGGAGAGTTTAGCGACTACTGAAACTATTCAATGAGAGGGGGGATATTATGCCTGAATTCATAGGTTTTCCCAGGGAATTCTTTTCATTTCTTGATAGGTTAAAAAAAAATAATTCAAAGGAATGGTTCGAAAACAACCGCAAGGATTACGAAAAGTACGTATTGCACCCGTCCAGGGAATTTGTCATTGAAATGGGTAACAAACTACGGCGAATTGCCCCGGAAATCAACGCCATTCCCAAAATCAATAAAAGCCTGTTTAAGATTAACAGAGACGTTCGTTTCAGCAAGGACAAGAGCCCCTATAAAACTTACATGGGTATCTGGCTGTGGGAAGGCAACCGCAAACGCATGGAATCTTCCGGGTTTTATCTGCATGTAGAAAATAAAACCGTGCTAATAGGCGTCGGAATTAAAATGTTCCCGAAGCCGGTTTTAGACCAGTACCGCCAGGCAGTGGTAGATAAAAAGCTTGGAGCGGAACTAAAAAAGGCGGTCAAAAAAGTTACGGATCAAGGGTATCTGGTCAACGGCAAACATTACAAAAAGGTTCCCCGCGGCTATGAGGCCGACCATCCGAACGCGGAGTTCCTTTTATACAATGGATTGACGGCCCGGGTTGAAGAGAAAGTACCGGATGTATTTTTTTCCGATGCAATTATTGAGTATGCGTATTCGCATTATCGAAATATGTTGCCATTACACCGATGGCTGAAAAAAGTACTTGATGGATAGTTAATAGTTATTGGTTATTTGTTATTGGAATATGATGAAAATACCATTATGCCTAATTAACCGCCCGTGCTTGCATCCCGCTCTGCGGGGCTTATTTTGTTCGCTCGACCTGCGCAGACTGACATAGACATTTTGCCTCCGCGACCTGCGGAGGCAAAGACATCAATCCCGCTGAGGCGGGATACTATCAAAGCTTTTGCCTGTGTCTAAAAGCGCACCCGAAATACGGTACGGCTAAAATTGTGGCAGCTGGAAAATCCATGGGTGGCCGGATAGCCTCCCAGATAAAGTTTTTAGATTGCGTTGTCAGCACTTATTTTTCATCTACCAGAAGATTATAAAACTAAGCGATGATCAAATTCTGATAGCGAATAACAGACTACGTCGCCAGAAAACCGCCGTCAATCGGCAGCAATACGCCGTTAATCATGCCAGCGTGCTCACTTAGCAGGTAGGCGACCGTCTGTGAGACGTGATGGGGATCGACAAAGCGACCCAGGGGAATGCGCGCCTTCATTGGTCCGCTTTTAGCCGGATCTGCCCACGCGCGTTTTCCCATCGGCGTCATAACGATGGTGGGGTTTACGGAGTTTACCCGGATCCGGTATTTGCCCAACTCCAATGCCATGACGCGGGTAAGTTGGTCGAGGGCGCCTTTGGAAGCGCAGTAGGCAGTGTGGTCGCTCAACGCGCGCATGGATGACTGGCTGGAGACATTGACAATCGCGGCGCCTTCACCGCGTTCAATCATCCCGCGTGCGACGACCTGCGACACGATCAGCGCGGCCCGAACGTTAATGGCCATGGTCAGGTCAAAGGCTTCGGTGGTCGTCTCCAGAAAGGATTCGAGGATGGCGATACCGGCGTTGTTGACCAACAGATCGATGCGACCCGCTGCGCCGACTTTTTCCCTGGTCGCCTCAACATCCGCCAGATCTACCTGAATACATTCGCATCCATATTCGGCGCGAAGCGCATCGAGATCGGTCTGTGTGCGGCTCAACGCAACCACCTCGCCGTTGCACTCTTGAATCAGATGGCGGACAATTTCGTAGCCAATACCTTTTCCCGCACCGGTCACCAAAATGCGCTTACCGGTAAAATCTATTTTCATCGTCGTTCTCCAAACTTGACTTAAGTTCGTTGTTGTCGCTGTAGATTTTCAGATATTTATGTTCGCAAGGTTAAAGGGGTAAATCCGAGTAATGCGTACTCAAAGTACGTCGTTTAGGATTTTGCCCGAGAATGCCGTGAAATTAGTTATCTGGAAATCTTCGTTTAAATCATACACATATATGTAAATTACATCACCACTTTGGATCAGTGTCCATGGATTTTCAGTTTGAAACCAGCCATTAATCGCCCGGTTCCAGATCACGCACTAAAATCCGATTGAATCAACGCTAATAAGTCGCTCGGCCACCCGTTAAATCAAAGGTGAATCCGGTGTTGAAGCTGGCTTCTGGTGAAACAATCCACGAAGCAATGGCGGCAACTTCGTCTAGATCACCTAGTCGTTTCATGGGGATTTTGTCGGTCATGTATTTTACCTGCACAGGATCAGTGGCTGCCATCATGGCTGTTTTAACCACGGCCGGGGCCAGGGCATTAATGGTAATGCCGGTTTCGGCATATTCTTTGCCGATTGATTTCGTTAAGCCGATGACACCTGCTTTTGAGGTGGAATAGGGACACATGCCAGGGTTGCCTTCTTTACCGGCAATAGAAGCAATAAGCAGGATGCGACCGTAATTATGCTGTTCCATTGCGGCTAGGGTATATTTGCTCATTAAAAAAGAACCGCGCAAATTTACCGCGATTACTTTATCATAATCGGCCGTTTCGGTTGCAGTTATTTTTGTTGCTGTTGGTCCGACAATGCCTGCGGAATTGATCATCACATCGATTTTGCCATGCGCTTGCATGCAAGCATCAATGGCTTGTTTAATGCTGCCCTCATTTGAGACGTCGACGCAGTGATAGGAGGCGGATAAGCTGTCTTTTTCGAATTCAGTCTGAGTTTTTTGACAGAGTTCTTCATCAATGTCGAACATGACCACATGAGCACCTTCACGTGACAGACGCTTGCCAATGGATTTACCTAAGCCATCAGCGCCACCAGTGATAATGGCTATTTGTTGATTAAATCGTTGCTCCATTTTAGTCACCTTTTTATTTAAGCTTGCACACAGGTTTGAAAGATATAAAAAGATAAGAAGTTGCTTTTTCAAATCGGTTTCAGGAAAGCACCTCGAAAAGGTCCATAATGTCGTTACGGCAAGCCTTCGCGAGTTCCAGACCAGCGGGCATGTGCCTGTTCGTTTCTGAAACACTTTCAACGATAAGGCGTCCTTGATAGCCGTTAGACTTCAGGCTCGTGAGTACATGGGACCAGTCCACGCCACCTGCGTTGATCCTCCGGTGACAGTAGTAGCGCTCTTTCCGGAGATCCTGTGGAGGGATCACCTTGGTGAAGCGTCCGATGTGTTCGGCATAGTAAGAATACGGAAAGCTATAGAGATAATCTCCGGTTTTCAGCTCCACGATGTCCTTGATATGGACGTTGTAAAGATACGCTCCCAGAGCTTTGATGGCATTTTCTCCGTAGTCCGTCGGCACCTGGTAGAGGTTTACCGGGTCTAGGGTAACCCCTATGTTTTTTTCCCCAATCATTTCCAGCAGCCGGATGCTCGACGGGGCCGTGTCGCAAAGGGTTCCGTGATGCATTTCGATGACGAGCTTTTTATTAAAAAGAGCGGCATGCCGGGCCGACTTCTTCAACCAGAAGGCGGCCTTTTTCCATACAGAATCCGGTGCGAAAGATGATTCCTGCCAGGCGGGCCAGATGCGAATCATCTCCGAATCAAAAAAGCAGGCCAGATCTACATATTTTTGAAAAACTTTGAAAATCTGATCACATTCCTCATCGGAACTCAGCCCGTAGTTGCCTACGAAACAGGAAAGACAGCTCGTGTATAGGCCGCTATCATCAATTTCCGAGCGAATCTTATCCAACTCCTCGGCAGGAATTTCCGGGTTTACATGGGTACTGCGCAGCTCTACGCAGTTGTATTTAAAATTGCCGGCAGCATCCAAGTGGTCCCATACCGTCAATTCGTCAAACATCTGACCGGAAATACCTATTTCAAACATACGGACCCCCTTACACTTTTACTACTTTGTTGGTTTCTGCGCTCCTTAATGCGGCCTCTTGTATACGAATGATATCTACGACCTTCTTCGCCGATGTGAGTGGTTCTCGATTTTCCCGCACAGCAGAAGCAAACTCCCCGATCTGGAGAGCAAAATTGCCCGGCACCTGTGCCCCCTGCACCACAATGTTTCCGTTTAACTTGAGCTCCGTCTCATCCCCCAAATGCATGGTCCCGGAAGTTCCCTGAATGTAGCGCTCGTAGATGATGTCTGCAGATGAGAGCATTTTACCTTTCCCGTCCCACTCGCCTTCTTCTTTGAGTCTTGTATTCCAGGACATCTTGATCGTCGCGGATCTGTTTCCATTGAAACCCATCAGCAAGGCGACTTCGTCTTCGCCCTCCCAGTTGGAATTATTTCCGTGGGCCTCGCAGAAGACGCGTATGGGTGTTTCATCATACATCCATAAAATATAGTCGATAATGTGGTTGCCCCAGAGCGGAATCATAAGTCCCCCCGTCTTTGCTTTGCTGCGCCACCATGCAGTTGGAGGATTCTCCAGATAAGCAAAAAGAAGTCCCGTGATGCTGATGAGGTCCCCGATTTTTCCCTCTTTCAGCAGCTTTTTAGATTCAAACACAGCGTCATGATAGCGGCGACTCTGGCCAACCATGAAAATTACGCCGGCCTCATCGGCTGCTTTTAGCATTGCTTCACATTCCTGTACGGTGTTGGCCATCGGCTTTTCAACCAAAACATGTTTACCTGCTGCGGCACTTTTTATGGTTGCCTCCTCATGAATATGATTGGGTAGACATATATCGACGGCCTCGATTTCAGGATCTTTTAGCGCCTGTTCCAGGGTTGCATAGGCTTTTTTGGCAGAATACTCTTTTTGAAAGGACATTCGCTTTGCAGGATCACTGGAAACGACTGCCGTGATTTCTACTTTGTCAGGAATTTCCAGCATACTGGCCAGATGACTTTTAGAGACCCTTCCGCACCCGACGACGCACACCCTTAAAGGCTCTGCCATTGGTTTATCCTTCCTGTTTTACATCGAATCGAAGTAAAAAAATCTTTCCCCTTTCTTATAAACTAATAAAATATAACTACCAATGGAAATTTATGTCAATTGGTTGATTACCTTTCGTATCACCTCCAAAGCCTGAGTAACCAGATTCTTATCGGCCTGGGTCCCCATGTGTCCTAAACGGAAAACTTTGTTCGTCATCGGTCCGTAGCTTCCGGCGACCACCAACCCTTCCCGGCGCAGCTTGGCATCAAATTCCTGCCAGGATATTTCTTGCGGCACATTGACCGCTGTGACTGTTGGGGCGGGAATTGCGTCTGAAGCCGGAAAAAGGGTTAGACCCATTTCCTCGATTTGATTTCGACAGTATTGTGCATTTATTTCGTGGCGGCAGAAGCTGTTGGACAAGCCTTCGTCTATAATTAACTCCGCACCGGCATTGAGACCGGCGACACCGTGCCAGTTGGGGGTGCAGGGAAAATAATGCTCGGCTTGGGCCTTACGAAACGGTTTCAAAGCGCTATATCCAGCATAGCCAACCTGATCAATTATTTCCCAGGCTGCATCGCTGACCGATAAAAATGCCATGTCCGGCAGTGATGACAGGCATTTCTGCGATCCTCCCAGGCAAAGATCGATGTTCCATTCATCCGTTAACACCGGTGACCCGCCGATACTGGAAACGGCATCCACATAGAGCAGTGGAACACCCAGCTTTTTTTTAGCGTGACCAAGCTCCGCTATCGGGTTTAAGGTGCCGGATGGTGTTTCACAATGTACCACGGTAATCATTTTCGGGTTGAATGTCTCGATAGTGGATTTGATTTCATCCATGTCTGCAATGGTTTCATTATTCGGCAGACTGATCTTGCGGACATCCGCGCCGATGGAAGCTGCCATATCACCGATTCCATCTCCGAATACGCCGGTGGCGATGGACAGCACCCGGTCGCCCGGCACAAGACAGCTTTTCAAGGCACTCCATAAAGCCAGCATGCCTTCACCGGATTGAATGACGACCTGGTTTCGGGTGCTCAAAATCGTTTTCAAATTGGCTTCGGTTTGGTTATACAGTTCAAGAAATTCGGCTTCCATATCGGCCGAGCCATAATTTATTTGATAGGCATCCAGGACTTGCCGGGCCACTTTTACCGGTCCCGGCACCATCGGAATGGGATAAATTTTCATATTTTTTTCCTTCAATTTGGATTGATTTAAACGAGCGATTGATTAAATGAAGAATCCGTGATTAACTCCACGCCCGTGCTGGCAAGTTCAGGAAAAAAAGTAACAGAACCATTGAGTCACTGTCAATATTTCCGTGGCGGCTATCTGATAAATATTGACCTGAAAGCAAAACGCAAAAATTGGTACCGAATAAACTTCAAAAATTAGGAAAGCAATGCAGCCGGAATCTGTAATCAGCTTGCGAAGCAGAAATTTCATAATCATTGCCTCGCTGCTGGCGCTGTTTCTGGGTGCTTTGGATGCGCTGGTAATGTCTGCCGCCATGCCTACCATTGTTGCCGATTTGGGTGGGCTGCACCTCTACAGCTGGGTGTATTCCGCCTATTTTCTGGCCCGAGCGGTGGCCCTGCCGGTGTTCGGTAAGCTGGCCGACATTTTCAGGTCTCGACGACTTTACATTATTTCGATTTGTATTTTTTTGCTGGGCTCGATTTTTGCGGGACTGGCCCAGAACATGCTGCAGCTGATTTTATCGCGCGTGCTCCAGGGAATTGGAGCCGGAGGAAACTTTGCCCTGGTTTACATCGTATTGGCCGATGTATCTTCTCCCGAAGACCGCGGAAAAACATTATCCCTGGGAAGTTTTATCTGGGGGCTGGCCAGCGTTTTGGGCCCGACGTTTGGCGGTTTTATTGTGACATACTTTTCCTGGCGCTGGATTTTTTTTGTCAATGTGCCCCTGGGAGCGGTTTCTCTGCTGGGTATCGCCCTTTATCTGGTTGAGGTGCGTGAAAAAAAGAAAGAGGCTGCCATTGACTATTGGGGTGCGGTAACCCTTTCTACAGCCATTTTGGGACTATTGACCGTTTTTTTGTTGGCCGGCCGCTCTTATGATTGGATCTCCCCTCAAATCATCGGCCTATCAATAATTACCATTGCAGCGGGTATCGCGTTTTATTATGCTGAAAGAAGCGCCCCGGAACCGATCCTTTCCCTGGATTTTTTCGGTAGCAGGGGGTTTAGTATCGGTAATAGTTCGGCGTTTCTCGCCAGTTTTACAATTTTCTCCCTCTTTGCTTACAGTCCGCTATTTATTCAGGGTGCTTTGGGCAAAACGCCATTGCAGATGAGTGTGGCAATGTTGTCTTTAAGCCTGGGATGGTCTGTTGGCGCCCTGGTATGTGGTCAGCTTGTCAATCGATTTGGCCAGAAACCATCGACGGTTTTTGGCTCCCTGTGTCTGGCCGTTGGTGGCGGCATTATGATCACCTTTTCAACTGCCACCTCCTTAACGGCTTGTTCTATCGTTTTGGGATTGGCCGGAGTCGGTATGGGATTTGTTTCGATGGCGACCCTGCTTGTGGTTCAAGACAGTCTTGATATATCGGATCTGGGGGTTGCGACTTCCTCTCATCAATTTGCCAGAACCCTGGGAGGCACGATCGGCGTCGGCCTATCCGGAAGCTTCGTAACCGCGACACTTTCTAATGTTTTGGAATCTTTGATGAAAACCGGGTTGGATAATTTGCCGCTGTCATTGAATAGCGAGATAAAACATAGCATTGAAAATATATTTCGGCCGGAGATCCAGGCCCTGCTTGCTCCCGAGATTCAAAAAACAATGCAGGAGGCGGTTGCCAGGGGTGTTTCGATGGTGTTCTGGATATCATTTTTTGCCTCCCTGCTATGCCTGATATTAAGCGTCCTCATTCCGGTGCGGTCCGTTCCACGATCAAAAGGGAACAGCTAAATCAGACGTTGACAATCTGGCAATAACCCTCATTTTATTGGGAAATTCTTAAAAACTGACGCACAAAAGAAGCCACGAATTTTCACGAAATTAATTTTTCTGGATAATCTCCAAAAGAGTTGAATGAATGAGCCATTGATCCCCATTGGATGCTATAAGCAATAAATTTTTTAACCGCAGAGCGGGACGCAAGCCCGGGCGGTTAATTAGACATAATGGTAATAAGAATGCTCTCATAAGTCTTTCAAATCACCAATATATAACATGTTTGAATCATGATACTTATTTAATCATGGGATAAACTTGTACCAATTAAATTGGAAAAGAGCCATTATTCTTTATAAGTGCCCCTCCTTTTAATTTTTACAATAATTCGTGGTTATTCGTGTCAATTCGTGGCTGCCTAATTCTTAAAATCATACTGTAATTCATAAAAAAGGAGTAAAACTATGATCGTTGCTAATGAAAAAGATGTGCATGCAATGGTAATGCAGAGCCCAGAGGTGAAAGAGGCCGCCATGAAAGCCTTGATTTCACCGAAAGAGGGCTGGGAAGGCTATGTCATGCGGGTGATCGAACTGGGCAAAGGCGGATATTCACCCAAGCACACCCATGAATGGCCTCATATCAATTATATCCTCGAAGGCAGTGGATCGCTGCACATCAACGGGAAAGACACTCGAATTGAAGCCGGATCCTATGCCTATGTCCCGGCCGGCAGTTTGCATCAATACAAGAATGAAGGCAGCGGAATGTTCCGATTTATTTGTATCGTGCCGGAAGACGGACACGTAACTTAGCCGCTGACGGAATGATTTCGATATACTAATCTTGGCGCCTTTGCGTCTTTGCGAGAGACCATTTTTAATTCCGGTTGATCCAGGTTGAGGGGCTATATTATCTAGCCAATTGGCTCAGTTCATCGGCCCGCTTGATGGCGCTGTCAATGGCCTCCATCAGGCCAGCTTTGAAGGCATATTTTTCCAATGTGAATAGGCTTTCAATGGAAATGCCTCCCGGAGTGCTGGCTTCGTTCAGCAGCTCGTGAGGCGATGCATTGCGTCGTTGCCACACCGCCATGGACCCGACTATTGTCTGCGATACGATCTTGGTGGCTGTCTCGTGGTCGATGCCGGCCCGAATGCCGGCGTCGATCAAGGCTTGAAAGAGCATGTAGGTAATGGCAGGGCTGCTCAGCGCCATCACAGCATTGACCAGATCTTCCCGAATGACCACATGATCACCGAGGCAGGCAAAAAGCTCAAAAATATCCTTTTTCTGATCTTCAGTGACGTGAGGATTAAAGGCTAAGGCCGCAATGCCCTTGCCGATCTGGCTGGGTGGATTCGGCAAAGCCCTTACGACCGGCAAGCGCTCACCTAATTCTTTAAAGGTGGTCATCGGAATTCCGCCGGCCACTGTGATGATGACTTTGCCCTCAGGAAATCCTTTTGTTTTGAACTCTTCCACCACCTCTCCAACGATGTTTGGCAATACACTGATAAATACAAAATCTGCCGTGGAAACCGCTTCCATGTTGTCCTTCGCAATTAAGATGCCGTATTTTTTCTGGAGTTTCTCCAATTTATCCCGAACCGGATCACTGGCAATCAAGCGGTGCGGGACAACATTGTCCGCTTTTGTCAAATTGGAGACAATAATTTCCGTGATATGACCCGCTCCGATAAATGCGATACTGCGTTTTTTTATTGTCATAATTTTAATCCAAATGATTTTAACCTTTTAAAATTAGTTTGCCGCGAATATCCACGAATTATTTCAATCGTCAAAAACAGGATACAAAAAATGGAAAAATTATTTTCGTGGAAATTCGTGGCTTTTTTCAAACATATAAATTGTAACCTAATATCGAATATATTTTAATCCGGAACATCGATTCCTTTACCTCTCAGTCTATATTCCAGTAAGCTACCCAAATTGTTCTCCAGCCTCGGGCATGGATGAAAATCCAATTCCTTTATATTGTTGGAAACATCCACCGGCAATGCTTGATTCTCCACTTTTTGATTCAGGATACCTCCCATAACCACCGGAATTTTAATTCCCTGTTGAGCCATTTCGTCTTTGAGGCATCGAGCATAATCCAATGCCATTCCGTTGTGGGTGCTGATCAGAATCGCCTCCGGGTTTTTATCGCGGGCTGCGGCAACCACCTGATCCGGATTTGTTTCTGCTCCCAGATTTATCATCTCGGCCCCGGCTTCTGCCAGAAGTTGGTGGATTACCATAATCCCGTGTTCGTGAACATCTGTTGAGGCGATCAAAATCCGGCGGTCATGCAGCAGGCGTTTGGAATTGGTACTTGAAAACAGAATACGGTATTTCTCTACATAAGCCTGTGATAATTCGAAAACATCCGTCGGTATTACAGGTTCTCGGCCGCGTGAATAGACCGAATTGAGTCTGCCGGTGCCAAACATTTCCTCAAATTGAGCCGGTCCGAGTTTTTTCAGAACATAAAGCAATTGGATGGGATCTTCAATGTTAACGCCTGCTTCTTCTAAGCCGGCCAGTGCATTGCTGAAAATCATTTTCCCAGCAGCGACTATTTTATCAGAGAAGGCGTATGCATCACTAAAATCCATGTGCGGCTTCAATCGGCGAGCCGTTTCCTCTACCCGACGGCCGAAAATCTGGACTTCGGCGATTTCCTCAGCCGAAGGAACCCGCAACGCCTCTGTGACCGGAAGCGGTTGAACGGCATGCCCGGTAGGACATTGCAGCTGAGTCATGATATCCCACAGCAAATACTCACCCACCAATCCACGATTGATATCAAAATTTTCCTTAAACGACAGCGTGTCGCCGTAAACCATGGAACCGATGCATTGCCGGTTATGAATTTCATTGAGCGCAAAAACCCATCCGGACCGCTTTACCGGATCGGTCGTCAGTCCCCCGATGCAGTGAGCAAGTTTTGCGCCCAGGAGATCTTCGACGATGTATCTTTCCAGATAAGCCCAACCGGCTGTGGTGGCACAGTCACAGAATAGAGCACCGTAACCGTCCTCGAGGTATGAGTGCATCAGGGTGCCTTGCTCACGCAGAGCCCCCATGATTGAAATTGCCTTGACAGTCTCAACCGTTGTGGACACAGTGTCCTGCCACATGGGAACTTCGTGTGAAAAAAACTGCGATAAATTGCCAATGGTTGTCACACCGGCTTTAAGGGCGTTTATGGTATTTTCAACGGAAGCGGGAAAACCGATCATGAAATCGCCCATATGGGGTTGAATGGGAGCAATGCGGCCGGCTGACATCCAGTCACTCTCAGTCTCCAGCATAGGGCCGGTTTCGGCTGGAATCTTGTCCCGGTACTCCTCAGGAAGCCCCATCCGGCGGTCCAGGCAGATACCGGCCCGGTCGACTATATTTCCGCACGATCTGACCGCCTTGTTCAAATATGTAAACGCTTCGGCGGTTGCTTCCCATGAATTCAAACCGATATGGGCGTGAAACATTATTTGGTTGTCTTTGATGCATTGCTTTTTATATTCCAGCTCTGAATCAACGCCCATTTCATCCATAAATGCCGTTCGACCGATTTTAATATTGCCGGCGATCTTATGGCTTTCACCTGTTATAGATGATCCTGACGGCAGATCGACATCGAGTATTTTTTCGATTTTTAAGCTGAATTCAGAAAAGTTCATTTGCAACAAAATCACCCCTTTGATTTACAATGCCGGGAAATCGACTATTTTGTAAAGAAAAAAAACAGAGGCGTATTTTAGTTGGATATGAAGGAGGGCGGACAAGTCCAAGCCAATCGTTAGGCGGGTGGTAGGGATGGTGGAGCAGTTGTCATAATTTTGTTTCAAATGGATCAAAGAATCAACATTCGCCCATCCATTGTGCAACCTCATGGCGCACCAATCGCTATCTTAATAATTTGAAGGATCGGGGGAGTTTTTCAACACTGATCCGCTCCATGAATAATCATCACCGGAAACGCCTGAACTCGGCCACAAGGGTTCGTAATGAATGAAAAAAATGCAATATGATATCAAGTTGTTGTGCGTGATTCGAGAAATTCGGTTAACTGAAGATCGTTGGCTAAACCTGTTCATTCATAACGATCCCTAATGGTCTCAGACAGCATCCGTTTCCGGCGACGATCATTCATTCCGCTCTAACTAAGGGTATCGATGGAAAAATCCCCGACCCCTCAATTATTTTTACTAAATAGAAAATTAGAGCGTTTGAATAAATCCTTAGACGTTATGAATATCCCCAAAAAGACTCATAAATCTGGTTGTATCGGAACGTCTTTATGACAACCGCTCTTTTTGATAAAATTTTATTTCAAGCATTAGCACAAAGCTTTCATATTTTTCCGACGTAAAACCCATCTGTTGATCCACTTCATTGAATTTTGACAACAGATCATCAACCTGGGGGGTGGCAAGATTCCGGTCCATCCAGGGAAACAGAATCTCATCTTCCTTTTTAATATGCCCGGTTAGAAGATCCCGGTAGGCCATCAGATGTTTACCAAGCGATATTTTATCTTTGCCTTTAAGGGCTTCAAGCATGGCTTTAACATGTCCCCGACCGGTTGTGTGATCTTCATACATGACCTGCAGGATCTCCGAATCTTCATCAAAATATTTAAACAGGATATCTTCCTCTTTGGCATGATGGTATTTGTCGGCGTAAGATCGTATCATGTCGATCCCGTCCAATATCAATTGCCGACCTTCTTCTGATTCCAGATCAAGATTTTCGACCACTGCTGGAATCAATGCGATCCATCTTTTGATTAAAACGTGCTCATCAACTAGTTTTTTCATTGGCGGAGAGAATTTTATCTCTTCCTTGACAGCCGGCGCTTTCTTTTTACCTTCAGGGAGTTGGATATCCTGTCCCGGATAAATTATCGCTGCGATTTTGTGCATTAATTCCTGCTCCTGTTCTGCGGGCAGGTTGTGAATATCGACAATATCTTTAAGCTCGCAAATGCCGACACTACAAGGACCGCACCCGATGCCGTATTCATCCAGGATTTTTTCAACTTCAGGAAACCGATCGATGACTTCTTTGATGCCTTTATTCAGAAATTGTTCCATTATTAAAATTCTCCGGTATTGGGTTGAGAAGATTGGGTCGTTAGATTTGTTAAGAGAGTTAGGATGGTTATGATCGTCCCGGTGAAATCCGCTTCGCTGACATATTCATGTATTCCACAGGATAAATTGAGATCGTTTGATTTTGATTAATGGTTGACGGGTTCAACTATTAGTTTTACTTAACTGATTATTTATACTGCAATTTAATTCTCAATCCATGACCTAAGTCAAAAAGGAGACATGCGTTCAAATGAAAATATTCTTTGGTGCGGCCATTCAGGGTGCAAGCAATCGGAAAGAAAGGGCGGCTGTCCACAAACAGATTATAGATGCCATAAAAAGCTGTGACTGTGCGGTGATCAGCGAGCACACCACCGGTAAAGATTACGAAACCACGGCTAATTTACTGGAAGAAACTCTGGGCCCCATGCCGCCGAAGGGTATGGCGCGAACGGTATTGATTCGCAATAAAATGATCGAGCTCATCGAAGGTGAAATCGATGGCGCCATATTTGAGGTCTCCACACCCAGCCTGGGCACCGGCATAGAAATAGCCCATGCTTATTTGCGCCCCAGACTCGGCCTGCCGGCGATCCCGGTAATTGCCCTTTATCAGAAAAATTACTGGCCCAACAATCTTTCGACCATGATCCGCGGTATCACGGAAACGGAAGTTCCTGGTTTTGTGGTAAAAGAATACGATGAACCCGGCAATGCCGCAAAGTTTATTCCAGAATTGCTTGGAAATTTAGTTGAATAGTAACATTTTAGAAGATTGAAAGAAGCCACGAATATAATTTTTACATCATAATTGTGCCTACTTTTAATCGTTGTAATAGTTCGTGATCATTCGTGTCAATTCGTGGCCTAATAATTTTTTAGAGGCTAAAGTCATACGGTAACTATTTGATTATGAAGAGGATTTGATGTGGTTCTGCCTATTGATGAGTTTGCCATCTTCCGTTCAATGACTAATCACTCAGACTTACCTTTTTCAGCCGATGCAGAAAAGTCGATTTTCGGCGGTGGTTTTCGCAGATCGATTTCAGCTTATTATAAAATACCTTTTCCTTTCATAGAGATTGCCATGACAGTCCTATTGCCCCTTTTCATCGTTAATCCAACTTTTTACTTCCAAGAATGGATAACTTTCAAGGATACCGAAATATGGCAGTTTCTTTATTTTCAGTTTCGAGAAAACCGGCGTATAAATGCCACATAGAAACTTCGTTAAATTTACCTCGCTAAACTGCTCCGTGACGGCCTGGATAAATTCATCTGTGATCTCGTTAAATTTAAAATTTGCAAGCGGCTTTAAATCGGTGGTGTTTTGCAGAACCACTCTCCCGTTCTTGCAAAATGAACAATGCCCGCACCGTTCATTATCAAGATGTTCGCCAAAATATTTGGCCAGTTGTCTGCTGATACATGCTTCGCTTTCAAAAAAGCCTGCCATATTATGAATTCTTTGAATCTCAACATGTTCCTTCTTTTTAAACAAAGCATACATTTTCTCAGCCATGCCATCGAGATCAATTGCCTGGGTCAGAATGTCGTAAACTTCGACTGCCTGCTTGGCTTGGAGTTCGATCCAGCCTTTCTCATCAAAGTATTCCAGTGCGGCGAGAATACGCTGCCGATCCGTATTATGGCTGTTTAGGATTGCCGGGATATCAACAATTGTCCATACTTTCTTAGTCAGACAATGGTTCAGAACCGCGGAAACAAATTGCTTTCTTTCCCCTTCAAAACTGCTGATAATCTTGTTCGGCTCTATCTGATACTTGAACGAATATTCCGCAAAATAGGTCAACTTGGGCCGAATAATTTTTTCCATCGCCAGATAGACCAGCAAGGTTTTTAACGGAAGGATTCTGATGTTCAGGGCGTTGGAAAGCGCCACCGCTTTGATTTCCCAGATAAAGCCGTCATTTTCTTTTATGGTTTGAAGCAACTGCCAGATCGACAGCTTCTCCGGCGTATCACCGTAGATAAAATTTTCCAGAACATGAATGTTGTCCCGATTGGCCAGCACTTCGCATAAAGAAAAATCGCCGTCGCGCCCGGAGCGCCCGATTTCCTGGCTGTAGTTTTCAATGGATTTGGGCAAATCATAGTGAATGATTCGGCGGATGTCCTTTTTATCGATTCCCATGCCAAAAGCGATGGTTGCCACAATGCAGGCCAGGCTTCCATCCATGAATTTGTTCTGAATCTGTTCCCGTTTCTCGTTATCCATTCCGGCATGATAGGATTGCGCATCGATGTCATTTGCGCAAAGAAAATCCGCCACATCTTCAGCTGTTTTTTGCAGAGTGACATAGACGATGGTCGGGTCTTGGGGTGTTTCTTGGATTCTTTGCAGCAGGCGGTTCTTTTTTTCAGATGCGGCCGTCGGAGTTACCTGCAGGAAAAGATTGTCTCGATAAAATCCGGTGACAAACACATTTTGTTTAAGAATACTGAATTTGGCGCACATGTCGTCCATTACCCGCTCTGTGGCGGTTGCGGTCAGCAACAGGGTTTGTGCAATTTTGAATTCTTCCTGGTAATCCGGCAGTTTTAGATATTCGGGCCGAAAATTATGTCCCCACTCGGAGATGCAGTGTGCTTCGTCCACCACCAGCAGGGTGACGTTCATCTTGTCCAGCTGGGTGCGAAATCGTTCATTTTTAAAGCGTTCGACCGAAACCATCAGGATTTTTAATTCGCCGCTTTTGGCGCTTTCAAGAATTGTGTTGTATTCGTCTCTTGCAAGGGTCGAATCCAGGCGCGCGGCCGGGATGTTGTTTGCCAGCAAAAAGTCCAGTTGATCTTTCATCAGAGACAGCAGGGGCGATACCACCAGCGTCAGGCCCGGCAAAAGCATCGCCGGCAGTTGATAACAAAGGGATTTGCCGGCACCGGTCGGAAAAATGGCTGCCGCAGACTGATGATCCAGAACGGCACGGATAACGCTTTTCTGGCCTTTCAAAAATGAACTGAATTTGAAATATTTTTGTAGTTGCTGCTTTAACATACGATGACCTCCTACGCTATTTCTTACCATTAAATGGTTAATGCCAGATTTGCAAGTCGGCTGAGGCTTTTTTCAGTTACATCTTCTCGCCTTCAGTCTTGTATGGTAAAGTTTTTCGGTGAAACCGCCCTGTTCTAAAAACTGCTTTTCAAGTTGTCTCAATTGTTGATCCAACAAAAAGTTGGTCTGATGAATCAGACAGAGCAAGGTATTGGCCGCAACTCCGGGAGGGGCGCCCTCAATATAGGGCTTATAGTTCGTATAGGACCTATTACTCGCGTATGCGAGATTTCTAATCTTTTTCGCTTTTGGATGGTTCTTTCCCCAGAGCGACAGATTGCGTTGTCGCAAAAAATCCTGATAATCGAGCAGCAACTCTTCAAGGCTGGCGCGGGCCACACCGACCAGTTTCAACTCGAACTTTTTAGATGTGCCGGAGGCCATGCTGCCCTCTGCAATGTTCTGTTTGCCGCTGCGGGCGGCCTGCACCATCTGATCATGGGTGCGGGAGCGGCGGCCGATCCAGCGATCGCAGAATATCACGGCCGCGTCATAATCCCAAATTGACCGTTTCATATTTTAAAAGAGATGATTTATTATTATTTTCAATGAATTCTATCGATTTAAGCTTTAAAATTTGAAACCCTTCGGGATTGCCGATATTACCGTATCTACGGCCTCAGATGTCCTCCCGCATAGGTAACTATAGCGAAAAAACATCTTCCTTGTATCTACGGCAATCTCGACAATCGCTCAACTTAGGATACACAATTTCCGCCATTTGATACGACTTGAGTCCTCGAAACCCACCGTGAGGGTCGATGAAGCCGTCGGTTCGATTCATACTTGTCGCTCCTTTTTAGGGTCATATCGTATGCTTTTCATCTCAAGTTATCTTGGTTTGAAGAATACCCTGCCAGATCGGATTTTTCGGCAAAGCGAGGTGATATTTTTTTGCCCACTGCCCATCTGATCTTATCGGCAACTCCTATTCCTATGCCGTCTATGGATTGGAGTTCACTGCTGCTTGCCGAAATTGCAGCCTCAACACTGCCGAAATGTTCCAGCAGACGATCCGCTCTTTCACGACCGATTCCCGGCAATCCCTGCAAGATGTAAAGTTGTGTTTTCCGCCTGTCTTTCGGACGATAACCGTGCCGCTGGATGCCGCCCCTTGCCATCGAATCTAACTGGCGGCCGATATAAGCAATTAGTCTGGCAGTTTCAGAAGGGTCTTTTGAATGCAGAACCGGTATGCCCATTACCAGGGAAACTGTAATCAGTGCCCCCTGCATGGATGCTCTGGTCATTCCCAGATCGGCGGTGTCATCAGCTGTCCCCTCCAGGATCAATGAGCCACTAAAATTGGGACCTGCCAGACGTATCATTTGCTTGAAAAGCCTGCCGTCAACAATAGATATGGCAAAATCTTTTAAAGTCTTTCTTTCAACAATAATGCGGTTATCAATCTGATAATCACCCACGGATAGTCGCCGAATGCTTAGGTCCACATATTCAAATTCCGACAGGAGCTTTATCACGTTGCTTTTATTTTCGCGGTCGTCGGCAATAATTTTGATGGGAACCATGATATTTGACATTTTATCCTATCTCTTTTTGTATATGTCCTTTCAACTTGATAGCTGCCCCGCAAGTCACCCCGCATGTTACCCCGGAAGTTGCTTTGTTGCTCAGAGCCTTCATGCGACCCTTGAGAAGACCTGAATTGGCTGAATTTCCAATACCGGACATACATCGAAGTCGGCTTAAAAGCAGGGCCTGGAATCATTGATCCGGCAGCGATGTCGTGAGACGCAAAAGAATCTCTTTCAATTCTTCGGGCGTTGGCCGTGGGAACTCTTCACCATCAAATCGGGTCCCATCGAGGCTTATGGCATATGGCTCTCCGTCTATTTCAACCAGGTCTACAAGACTGATAATCCGTAGAAGCTCATTTCCGGATGCCTTTGATGGATGATATTCCGGTTCTTTTTCCTCAGAGATTTCCCTGGCAAACGAGTCTGCATCGATTTTCTTTCGAAACAGATCTAACATATGGATTTTGTGCCAATCGGAATTAACCTGAACGATTGCGATACCTTGATCCTTCCAGTTAAGATTATAGGCGCGAACATCCCGGAACAGTCTTTCCAATTTATGTTTTGTGCCTCGGCGGATGATCCAGATTCCGTTTGGTCCGCGTTTTGTAAGGTGGGGTACTATTATCAAGCCTGAGCAGGAATGATGGTCCAGGCGACCGAGATCGATGGATGGACGCCCAACATGAACAAAGTATCCGTTGATGGTAAAAGCAGCCCGACTTGAATGATCATAGTCCCAAGTCTGAATCGGATCATTGACCTCAAACCAATCGATGATGAATCTCATGGCTTCCCTGGTCTTTTTTCCGCAGTAACCCTTAAGAAGGCGTTCATAAAACGACACGGCAGTATCAGACCAATGTTTTGAATCCAAATCGAAATTGGAGATTGGAGCCCACGACCAGTCCAAAATATCTTCGTTTTTCAAGTCCACCAATTTTTCTAAAGTATCTATTTCCTCATATAACTGCTCGCTTCTCAAAGGAAGGGCATCGATCTTTCGGACAAATCTCTCGGCGTTTGGGTTTGGTTTAATGACAGAAATGTTCTTTTTCCAGTTTCTGCTTGAAACCGACCAGATCAGCACGGCATCTTCAACAGGTACTCCGGATGTGTTCTTTTCGGGTTTTCCGATATAAAGGCGGACATCCCTATCTCCTTTGACCAGCACTCGGCGCAGAGTCGATGTGATTGGAATCCGCCCCTTGATGACTTCAATATCTGCTATTAGATCTAAGTCTCCACAATGCAAGGCCCCCTTTGCCCAGGAACCGAAAACCCAGAGAGCTTTTACGTTGAAGCTGGTTTTTTCTTTTCTTCTAAAAAGGTCATCGTACCATTCCGTGCTGAATTCTGATGATATGTCGATGCGCTCAGCGATCCTTTGAAGAGATCGTGTAAAAAATGACCGTTTTCTTCTATGTTCATCTGCCATTTAAAGAATTTTCCTTTCTAATGTCAAAGCAACCAGATTTTCGAAGCCATTGGTATTTACAACGAGCTATCAACTTTTTTGTCCATTGTAGGGTTTGGCGATAAGGTGTATTAAACTAACAGAAAAATTTTGAAATAATTAATGCAAGATGATATATATTGCAATATATTTTATATTGTGTCAATAATAAATTTACAAAATATTATATATTGCAAAAAATATTACGGTTTATTTAGAATATTATTGCAGTTTAATGTATACTGTGATATTGAAAATTTAATATGAAACTTAAAAAGATCGCAAAAATCCGAAGCGGATATATCAATCGCGGAAAAATCGAAGCCAGGGACACTGGTTCTTGCCTTCTGATGCAGGCAAAGGATGTCAATGCGGATCAACTTTCCTATCGCACAGACGCTCTGGTTCGATTCAGCCCAAGACAGTCAGGCAAAGATTGGTTTTTAGAGCCTGGTGACATCCTGTTCATGGCCCGGGGTGCCAGGAACTATTCATTATTAATTGATAAAGTGCCGGATAGCGTTTTGGCCGCTGCCTGTTTTTTCATCATACGGGTATCAAATTCAGACGCTTTGCCAGAGTATTTGTGGTGGTATCTCAACCAGTCGCCCGTCGAGGAATACCTGAAACGTTTCAGCGGTCGAGCGGTTCATATGCCGGTGGTCAGACGGGCGGTCCTGGAAAGTATCGATATTTCACTCCCTCCGATTAAGGTTCAAAAGCAAGTTGCAGAAATAACTACCCTGATGATGAAAGAGCAGGATTTATACAAAAAATTGGCTGAAAAGCGAAAATACCTGATGACTGAAATTTGTCTCAAATCAATTCGGGAAAGCAGATAAAAGAGGATGATAAAAATGAACCAACAACAAAGAAAATCTGAGATTTTCAATGTGGTCTGGCGGGCCTGCGATACTTTCCGCGGCGTAATAGATCCTGCCATGTATAAAGATTATATCCTGACTATGCTGTTCGTGAAATATCTCAATGATATTCGAAATTACAAACTGGCCGAATCCGATAAAAAATACGACGGGGACAGGTTGCGAGTCGAGCGGGCCATGGCGCGCGCGCGCTTTATTGTCGATGAAGAAGCATCCTTTGATTATCTATATGCACACAGAAATGACAGCGATATCGGGCAAACGATCAATACGGTTCTTGAAATTATTGAAGATGCCAACAAGGCCAAGCTGCACAACGTGTTTCGTAACATCGATTTCAACAGCGAAGCAAACCTGGGACAGACGCGCCAGCGCAACAACCGTCTTAAAAATCTGCTGGAAGATTTTGCGGCATTGGATTTGAAGCCTGACAATAATGGCGATATGGACATTATCGGTGATGTCTATGAATATCTGATCGAAAAATTTGCTGCCAGTGCCGGCAAAAAGGCCGGAGAATTTTATACCCCTGCGGAGGTCTCCGAAACCCTGGCCCGGTTGGTGGCACCGAAAAAGGGAGATCGCATATGCGATCCAGCCTGTGGCTCCGGCTCGCTTCTAATCCGGGCCGGCAAGCAGGTTGGCTCAGATGATTATGCCCTGTACGGCCAGGAAATGAACGGCAGCACCTGGGCTCTTTGTAAAATGAACATGTTTTTGCACGAGGTGGACTCCGCTCATATTGAATGGGAAGACACCATCAGACACCCGCAGTTTATCGAAGACGACGCATTGATGAAGTTCGATATCGTGATAGCCAACCCTCCCTTTTCACTTGATAAATGGGGGCAGGAAATGGCGGCTGAAGATCGCTATGCCCGTTTCCAGCGCGGCATCCCACCAAAGAGCAAAGGCGACTGGGCCTTTATCAGCCACATGCTGGCCACGGCAGTTGAGGGATCCGGTCGCGTCGGGGTAGTCGTTCCCCACGGGGTGCTTTTTCGAGGCGGCCAGGAGGGCAAAATTCGCGAAGCAATGATCCGGGAGAATCTTTTGGACGCCGTCATCGGTATTCCTGCCAATTTGTTTTATGGTACCGGAATCCCGGCGGCCCTGATGATATTCGACAAATCCCGCAAGCCCGGCAAAGAGATACTTTTCATCGATGCCAGCCGCGAATTCGAGCAGGGCACCAATCAGAACAAGCTGCGGCCGCAGGATACCGATATGATCGTAACGACTTATCGCAAAAGGCAGGAAGTAGAAAAGTACGCTTACCCTGCTTCTTTTAAAGAAATAGAGGAAAATGAATTCAATCTGAATATCCCGCGTCATGTGGACACCTTCGAGGCGGAGCCGGAAATCGATATTGCCGCAACTCAAAAAGAAATCGAACAAATTGAAGCTGAGCTGGTGGAGACCCAGGCGAAGATGGACCACTACCTGAAGGAGCTGGGATTATGACCGAAAATGGGCAACTATCTGTTGAAGAACCTAAAAGTGAATTGCTGGTTTATCGCAGCGAAGATGGACAAATAAAGCTGGAGGTCCGCCTCGAAAAAGAAACAGTATGGCTTACCCAAAAGATGATGGCTGAGCTTTTTCAGGTCGGCGTAAACACAATTAATTACCACATTAAAGAAATATGTGAATCCGGAGAGTTGGACCGGGAGGCAACTATTCGAAAATTTCGAATAATTCGAATGGAAGGTCTTAGACAAGTAGCCAGACAGGTCGATTTTTACAACCTCGATATGATCATCTCTGTCGGATACCGGGTTAAAAGCCTCATTGCCACCCGCTTCCGCATTTGGGCCACCGAAAGGTTGAAAGAGTACATCGTCAAGGGTTTTACGATGGACGATGAACGGTTGAAAAATCCGCCGGTTGCCGGATCTTTCGCACCGGATTATTTCGACGAGATGCTGGAGCGCATCCGTGATATCCGGGCAAGCGAACGCCGGATGTATTTACGCGTTCGAGAAATTTTTGCCATGGCCGCGGATTATGAACCATCGCTTCCCGAGGTCACAAGGTTCTTTGGCATTATCCAGAACAAACTGCACTATGTAGCCACCGGCATGACTGCGGTGGAACTGATTTCCAGCCGGGCCGACTATATGCAGTCCAATATGGGATAGACCTCCTGGAGAGGTGATGAAGTCCGGATGACCAATGTGACTATTGCCAAGAATTATTTAAAAGAACATGAAATTGACGAGTTGAACCGCACCGTGGTCATGTGGCTGGACTACGCCGAAGATCAAGCCAGGCGGCGGAAGTGGATATTCATGAAAGACTGGGAGCGGAAGCTGAATGATTTTTTGCGTTTTAACGAGCGACAGGTTCTTCCCCATGCCGGCAGTGTGAGCAAGCAGAGCGCCGAAGATCATGCCAGAGCTGAATATGAGAAATTCTCTTCTCGCAGAAGGCAATACAAGGAAGCCATAGGAGAGGAGGAAAACATAAAACAGCTTGAGAAAGCCGCGAAACTTTTACCAGAAAAAAGAAAAGAGCGGAAGAAATGAGCAAGCGGAACGACAACAGACCGGGGTATAAGAAGACTAAGGTTGGGTGGATACCCAAAGAACGGGGAGTTGGTAGATTGAAGGATGTATGTGGCAAACCGGTTTCTGGATACAGTCTGAAGGGAGGTAATCGTCCCGCCAAGCAAGGAGAACATGGCGTACTCAAATTGAGTTGTATTCAAAACGGTCGGTTTGTACCAACGGAAAATAAATTTGTAAAAGGAAATGGAGTTACAAAACTCAGGACTCCAGTGCGCAAGGGTACTCTTTTAGTAAGTAGATCCAACACCGATGAGCTTGTTGGAGCTGTTTGTTTTGTGGATCGTGATTTTCCATATATCTATCTATCTGATCTCATATGGGAAGTATCGGGTTTTAACGATTCCGATCCCAATTTTAGATGGCTTACTTATTTGCTTTGCTCGGACTATTACAGAGCACAAATAGTTGCCAGGGCAAACGGAACAAGTGGGAGTATGAAAAAAATTACTAAGCCAAGCTTCCTTGGATTGAGCATTCCCTTACCTCTTGTGTCCGAACAAAAAAAAATTGCCGAAATACTTTCCACCTGGGACACTGCTATCGAACAGACACGCAAGCTCATTGATGCCAAACACCGCCTTAAAAAAGCCCTCATGTAGCAACTGCTTACAGGCAAAAAGAGATTGCCGGGTTTTGGTGCGCTAGCCAATGAAGATGAACAAGCTCCTGATGGTTGGCAGGGAATAAAATTGGGTCAGGCCTTTGAGCGGGTTCAGAGAACTATATCTCTGAATGTAGAAGATGTACTAAGTATAACAGCCACTTTTGGTTTTGTTCAGCAAAAAGATAAATTCAGTAGAATAATTGCAGGGCAGAAATTGAAAAGGTACATATTGTTGAAAAAGGGTGAGTTTGCATACAATAAGGGCAATTCGAAGACATATCCCCAAGGATGTGTCTACATGCTCGAAGATTTTGACAAGGCAGCAGTTCCGAATGTGTATTTTTGTTTCCGTCCTCGAAATAATGAAATTTATGGCAACTTTTATAAGTTTTATTTTGAAAATAGCTTCTTAAATCATCAGCTTCAGAAAGTGATAAACACAGGTGTTCGAAATGATGGCCTATTAAATCTTCATCCAAATGATTTTTTTAATATTAGAATCAAAGTTCCGTCAATATCTGAACAGAAATGCATTACAAGGGTTCTTACCACTGCAACCAACGAAGTCAATAATCTCGAAAAAAAACTCAAAGCCCTGGAAAAACAAAAACGTGGACTGATGCAGAAACTGCTAACCGGTGAGATACGGGTGAAATGATGAAACTTCCTATTAATATAGAAAAATTATTGGCCTCCCGGTCGGTGGAGTGGGAACGGCTGGAGTTCAAGGCCGGTTGGAATCCGAAAGCTGTATTGCATGCCATGTGTGCCTTTGCCAATGATTTTCACAATTTAGGCGGTGGATACATCATAATCGGTGTGGGTGAGGAGAATGGCCGACCGGTTTTACCGCCGACAGGACTGCCGGTCAAGCAACTGGATTCCATTCAAAAGGAAATTATAGAACTTGGTTATCGGATAGTCCCCTACTATCATCCCATAATCGCCCCTTTTGAAATCAGTGGGAAACATATTCTCGTGCTCTGGGCTGCAGGCGGCCAGACGAGACCCTACAAGGCACCGGTGTCTCTGGCAAAAGGTAAAAAAGAATTTGCATATTACATCCGAAAGGGGCCCGATACGGCTCGGGCCGGGCACCGGGATGAAATTGAATTGATGTCTCCGGCCGCAAACATTCCCTTTGACGACCGCATGAACCAGAGCACCGATTTAAATGAATTGGATTTGGGATTAATACGTGCCTACCTGAAGCAGATCAATAGCGAACTTTTCCGGGATTCTGCCGGTGCGGATTTTGATCTGCTTTGCAGGCAAATGAATATTGTTGATGGACCGGGTGAATCTACTCGGCCTAAAAATGTCGGCCTACTGTTTTTTAATGACGAACCCTCTCATTTCTTTCCTCAGACTCAAATTGATATTGTTCATTTTCCCGAGGGACCTGGTGCAAATTCATTCACAGAAAAGACATTTCAAGGCCCGCTTCATATCATGTTGCAGGATGCTCTTTCACATATTCATTCCATTGTAATCGAGGAAAAGGTTCAAAAACATTCCGACCGGCCCGAAGCGGACCGATTTTTCAATTATCCCTTTCCCGCCATAGAGGAGGCCTTATGCAATGCGGTGTACCACCGATCCTATGAAATCCGGGAACCCGTTGAAGTGCGCATTTTACCAGATTCCCTGACAATCTGCAGCTTTCCCGGGCCGGACCGTTCAATCCGCGATCAAGATATGCGAAAATTTCGTTTTCTTTCACGCCGCTATCGCAACCGCCGGGTTGGCGAGTTTTTAAAGGAACTCGAAATGACTGAGGGCCGCGGAACGGGCATTCCGAAAATATTACGTGAGATCAGAAAAAATGGGTCTCCTGAGCCTATTTTCCATACAGACAGCGATCGTTCTTTCTTCCTCGTCGAGTTTCCAGTACATCCGGTCTTTGCAGAAGCATTGAAAAAAAAGGAAGTCACCCCGGAAGTCACCCCGGAAGTCAAACGGCTTCTAAGTGTTATCATTGATGCTCATTCCCGCGCTGAACTACAGGAAAAGCTTAACCTGAAAGATGCAGAGCATTTCCGCAAAACTTACTTATTGCCGGCTATGAAAACCGGATATGTGGAAATGACGCGACCGGACAAACCGAAAAGCAGGCTTCAGAAATATCGGCTCACCAAAACAGGGCAGCCAGTGCTGAAGGGACTTACAAAAGCAAGGAAATGACCGTCTTTTTTCTATTATTTATTTTTCGTCTATTTCGTGGTTCAAAATAGGAGTATTCCATGGAAAACCAAACCCCATTCGGTGCACCCGAGTATGAACTGCCCAGCTACCTGGAAAAGGTCCAGTCTCAGCTGCCGGCATTGCACCTGTTGATGCAGATGGGCTGGCAGTACCTGATCCCGGAGGAAACCGTAAAACTGCGCAACGGACGGTTGGGCGCCGTTGTTTTGGAGCCGATCCTGATCGATCATATCCGTACACATTGCCGCTACCAGTTTAAAGGGGATGTCCACCCCTTTACCGAAAATGCTATCCAGAATGCGGTGCAAACGATAAAAAATTTCCGGGCGACCGGTGCGCTGCACGAAAACGAGCAAATATATGATCTACTCTGCCTGGGAACCAGTGTGCCCCAGACCGTCGAAGGCGATACCAAAAGCTTTACCATCGACTATATCGATTGGAAAAATCCGGCAAACAACTCCTATTATTGCACGGCGGAGTTCAAGGTCGAGCGGGTCGGCTATGACAAGCACTACATCCCGGATATTGTCCTGTTTGTAAACGGCATTCCGCTGGTTGTGATTGAATGTAAACGTTCTGCCTATACACAGGTTAAAAAGAAGCCAATCGATCTTGCTATTGACCGGTTAGCTGATTATCAGGTCCGAGACGGTATTCCACAGCTATTTTTATACAGCCAGCTCTTGCTGGCGCTGGCGCGGGATAAAGCCTGCTATGGAACCACCGCCACACGGCGACAGTTCTGGGCCGCATGGCAGGAAGACCGTCTTGATGCGGTGACCCGCAGCCTGTCGGAAATGCCTTTAAGCCATACGGATACGGATCGGTTGTTGTCAGGACCATTTGCAGACGTGAAGAGCGAATACCGCAAGATCCTCGATCAGGGGCGTGAAATTTACGAACAGGACCGGGCCCTTTATGCCCTGTGTCGTCCCGAGCGCCTACTGGAATTGTCTTATAAATTTATTCTGTTTGACAACGGCACTAAAAAGATTGCCCGCTATCAGCAGTATTTTACAGTTCATTCAATCATTAAACGTGTCCTGAGTGAACATTCGGCCGGGTCCCGGCCCGGCGGTGTAGTCTGGCACACCCAGGGCAGCGGCAAGTCTTTAACCATGGTAATGCTGGCCAAATCCCTGGCTCTGCATCCGGATATTACCAACCCCAAGGTCATTCTGGTAACCGACCGGATCGATCTGGACGATCAGATCTGCGGTACCTTTCGGGCTTGCAGCCTGGAACCGGAACAGGCCAATACCGGCAAGCATCTGGTTGAGTTATTGAAGGATCAGCGAATCCAAATCATCACAACCCTCATTCACAAATTTGCCGTGGCCACATCAAACAAAAAACTGCAGGCTGATCGCAACACCTTCGTTCTCGTGGATGAGGGGCATCGCAGTCAATACAGCGAGCAGCACGCCCGTATGCGTCTGGCCCTGAAGGGCGCCTGTTTCATTGCCTTTACCGGTACGCCCCTGGCCAAATCGGCTAAAAAGAATACTTTTGCCCAGTTCGGCGATCTTTTTCAGCCGGCCTATACCATTGTGCGGGCAGTAAAAGACGGAGCCGTGGTGCCGCTGTTGTATGAGGCCCGGCATGTGCCGCAGGAAGTTGATAAAAATTCTATTGACGGATGGTTCGAAAAAGTTACATCAGCCCTGACCGAGGAGCAGAAGGCCGACCTGAAACGGAAGTTTTCCAGCGAGCGCCAGCTCAACAAAGCAATCCAAAAAGTGCGAATGATCGCCTGGGATGTGGGGCTTCATTATAGTATGTTCTATCAGGATACAGGTCTAAAGGGCCAACTGGTAACGCCGGATAAAAATACGGCCATTGCCTATAAGCGCATCATGGATGAATACAATCTGGTTTCCACCGAAGTGTTGATATCCGGCCCTTCCCAGTGGGAGGGCGAAAGAGCCGGTACCGGGCCGTCACAGACGGAGAAAGATTTCTGGCAGTCGATGATGGATCGCTATGGGTCCGAGCAGAAATACAACAGGCAGTTGATCAATGCCTTCAAACACGGAGAAATCCCGGAGATCATTATCGTAGTCGATAAGCTTCTGACCGGTTTCGATGCACCGTGCAACACTGTTTTGTATCTGGCACGCAAACTAAAAGAACATACTTTGCTGCAGGCCATCGCCCGCGTGAATCGTCTGCACGAGGGCAAGGAAAACGGCCTGATATTAGATTACAGCGGCGTGATTGAGAGTCTGGATGAAGCCATTGATTTCTACAGGCAACTGGCGGATTATGACCGTATCGATCTTGAGGAAACTGTAACCTATATTGCAGATCAAGCCGTAAAGCTGCCCCAGATGCATTCTAATTTATGGGAGCTTTTCACTCAATTGAAGGGATCCAAAGATCCCGAAGCCTATGAGATCCATTTGCGAGATGCCGATCTGCGAAACCGGTTTTATGAACGATTCAGCATCTTTGCGCGTACGCTGGCACTGGCGTTGTCCTCGAGTAATTTTTTGGAAGCAACCAAACGGGAAACAATTGGAAGGTACAAAAAAGATCTCAAATTTTTCCAGAATCTCAGGGCGGCGGTTACACTCCGGTACCAGGAAGTTGTCGATTTTGCTGAATATGAACCGAGAATCAAAAAGTTGATCGATACGCATGTGGGCGTCGGTGAGATAGAACAGCTTTGTGAACCTATCAACCTGCTAAATGAAGGTGACCGCCTGCGGATTATCGCAGAAAATGGTAAGAGCCCGGGCGCCAAAGCCGATATGATCGCTTCGGCGACCCGCAACACCATTGAACAGGAGATGGACAAAGATCCAACCTTCTATAAAAAGTTTTCCAGGCTCCTTGAAGAAGTGATCGAGGCCTATCATCGGGGCCGGCTGAACGCTCTTGAGACGCTGGGTCAAATCAAGGAGATCTCTACCAAAGTTGTCACCCACACCGATGACGATATCCCGGACGGACTTGTGGGAAATGATATGGCCAGGCGCTACTTCGGGCAGGTTCGCGAACGGATTTCAACCTACGGAACATATAATGAAAACACCGGGGCAGAGATTGCCATTGAAATTGTTGACCGCATCGCCAAGCACAAGATCCGTGACTGGCGGACCAATCCGGATGCCATCAACAAAATGCGGGGTGAAATAGACGATATCCTGTTCGACATCGAGAAAAAGCGCGGTCTGGACCTGTCACTGGATGACCACGACGCCATTATCGAGCGCTGTATAGAGGTGTCCATCGCGAATGGGGATTGATAAATCAATGAAGGCAATTGTGTTCGGTACCCGCAAGATTGACTACAACCTTCATCGCCAGAATCGCAAACGAATGCGTATCGTTATTGCGCCGGAACTGACAGTTGATGTTTTTGCACCCGCCACCGCCAACGAAGACCAGATTGAGGCCGCTGTGATGAAAAAAGCGGCCTGGATTGTTGGTAAACTCGATGTTCTTGAAAGGTATCACCCGCTGCCGGCACCGAAAAGTTACATGGAAAAATGTTATGCTATTGCTTCACGACACGGCATTTCAGAACCTGTTTTAATGATCCGTACCATGAGGAGGCGCTGGGGAAGCTGCAGCCCAAAAGGACGTATCACACTCAATTTAAACCTGGTAAGGGCACCCGTCCACTGTATCGAATATGTCATCATGCATGAGCTTTGCCACATGAAATACCATAATCATTCCAGGGCGTTTTATTCCCTTTTAACACGTTGCCAACCGGATTGGCGCCATCGTAAGGAAATATTGGATAAAGTAATTATATGACGTCTCGGAATTTCAACAATTGCTGAAAATATAGTTTTTAATGAAATTTAGCCTGTTTGCCGGCAAAACGGCCAGTAGCTCTTTCATCTCAGTTCTGCCTTTTGCAGCCGATCCAGGAAAGACACTTTGCGGTAGTGGGCTTGACTGAGCGTTACCAACTTTTGTTTAAAGGTCTTTTTTTTACCGGTCTTTTGGTAGAGATCCCGCAGATCAACCAATAGCTTTACCGCCTCATCATATTTGGCCGGTTGCTTTGAAACGATGAGCTCGCCCACTTTCTTCCAAATACTATCTTCACGTCCGGCAAGGCTTGCTAAATATTGTTCTCGGGCAAGCGCTTTTTCTCTTTTTTTCCGCGCTTGCTCTTTGGCTTTTTGTTCCGCAGCTCGACGTTTTCTTTCTACAGCATATTTTTCTGCCTTTGACAGCAGATCCTCAACACTGCGCAGTTGTTTGTTCATTTTAGAATTGTCTTTGGTCGAAACTGTCTGTTGAAATCGCTGCATTAATTCCGTCCTGAGATGAGGACGGGGCGCTTCAACCACCTGAAACAGGATATCATTTTTTTCATGTTCCGGAAGATTGCAGATCCATTTTTTTAAAGCCTTGGGATCGATTTGCCGATCCTCGGTTACACTATTTTCAGCCGCAACGGCGATTAAGTCGGTCTCGATTCGCATAAAATCGGCAAAGCTTTTCAATGGCGCATTGAGATCAGCCAAATTAGGCGGAACGGGCGGTTCCAGTTCATCATCTTTCATTTCTTCCATCTGGGCACACAAGAGCCAGGCTAAATAAAGAGAGCGGTAATCGCCATGCAAAATATCCGCTCGCAATGATATCAGAGATGACAGCCACCCTTCGCCTTCTTCCCAGTCATAGTCTTCGGTCTGTGAGGTAAACTCGAAAATGACATGATCCCCTTTTTCATGGATACGTGCGCTTTCACCGGGACAAAATTTTTTGACCAGATCGACATCGACCAAATTCCGCGGCACCTTGAGCATGAACCAGTGGCTTCCCCAATTGGCCACATATAAAAAGGCATCAAAATATTTTGCCACCAGTTTCAATGGGTCTCCTCCAAAATCTCCCCAGTTGTATTCGTTAACAAAACTGGTGGGGGTGATTTGCGCCCGTGTCGACAGGTCTCTGAGAACATCCATGTCTTTTTCGATTAACGGCCGATCAACCGCTTGGAATTCATAATATTGGTATTCGCTCATGGCTCCTCAATTTTTGTTATCTTAGCCTGTTTATTTATCCATCCAATAATCTCAGGCATTTTTAAATATAAGTGCAAAAATTCTGGTATGACGGAAGTATTACCCAAAGAAATACGAAGACAGCCTGTACCGCATAACCAGCCTACATTTTCATTACATACTATTGCTTGCCGGCCAATATCGCTCCGCCTTCCATAAATGATATCGCCTTTTGATAGCTTGTGTTTATGAAGCCTATCAACATGATTTTGTGAAACGCGAGCAATTCTCGATTGCTCAATCTTTCCATTGATAATATCAGCAGGCATTATAACCGGAGTGCCTGTACCCTGATAATCAGACTGGTGGAGCTGAGAGCCGAAAGGACCTGTTTTGACTTCTCCGCCACCGGTATCGCATATTTCACCGATAGTGCTTTTTATCCACCCTCTCATAAGTCTCCTGTAATTTGATACAAAAAGGGCAGATACATAGAACTGTCCTTACGGAGTTTGCACATGCATTTTGAAGAATTACATGGAAATGAATAGACTCGATTCTATGTTTGCCCCTTTTCATATCCAAACCGTACCCATATTTTAATAACGTGTCCACAAAATCAATTTTTATGGACACGTTTTAAAAACATGTCCACGACATGGACACGTTATTTTGAAAGGATCTCCAATAGTCCTTTATTCAGATACAGGTTCTCTTTGCCGACCTTTTGAATTTGTATAACACCTATTTTTTCAAGTTCTTTCAGATAATTAGCTGCTGTCTTTCTTTGGACGATCCCGGCATCCACCATAAACTGTGCCTTGATATAGGGCTGGTGAAAAAGAAGCTCGATGAGATCCTTGGAATAGACGCGGGACGGAAGGTTTTCTTTCGTGAATTCAAGGGTTTATTCGGAGAAAATGCCATATTATTCTTCCCCTGTAAGTTTCAAAACATTGCGATGGATTATCTTTTCAAGCTTGCGGGCCTCCCTGTTCAGGCTGCCCAGCTCCTGATTCATTGCCAGCAGCTCTTCGACAAATTCCTCCTCGGTTTTGCCATCTTCTTCGATGACCACCCCCACATACCGGCCGGGATTGAGTGAATAATCCTGCTCCCTGACCTCTTGCGGTGTGGCCGATTTACACAGGCCGGTCACATCTTCATATTTTGCCAATGGGAATCGCTCCTGCAGCCATTGGATGTGTTTGTAAAAATTTTCTGCATTTTTTACTTCAGCATGCAATGCTTCCAGGGCGGTTTTCAGTTCCCGGGTCTGCTTGTCAGTGGCATTGCGCTTACCCTTCTTTTGGGCTTTTTCGGCCAGTTGCTTTTCATGGCGGCGGACCGTTTTATCCAACCGTTTCAGGCATTGGTGGAGACCGTCATAAAAAGGCTCAATGTCCCCGCGCAAGGCATGTTGGGCTTTGTTTATTTGCTCAATAGAGGCTTGTTTGCCTTTTTTTTTCAGATATTCGCCGTGTCGGGTTCGAAGCTTTTTCAGATCCGACCACTGTTTCACCAGATCGAACACGGTATCTTTGCTATCATTGCCGTCCAGGACTTCCAGCAGTTGCTCGGATATTGACTTCACTTGGATTTTACTTTCGAGTAGCTTTTCCATGCCCTGCTCAAAGTAACGGTCGATGAGTTTGATAAACTTTTCTTTCTTGCCTTTGTGCAGGTGGCTTATGATGGCGATATTCTGGATCTGCTCATCGGAAAATTCGCGGTGAGCGCGGTCGATCTGGTTAAAAATGTTGCGGGTATCAATGAATAGGATGCGGTCATCCTGTTTGGCGCGGTCAAAAAACCACAGGGTGGCCGGCAGGGTGACCGTGTAGAACATGTTGGACGGCAGGGTCAGCATGCCATAGATCAGGTCATTTTCGATCAGGGTTTTGCGGATATCCGCCTCGGAGTGGCGCGCATCCGAGGCCGAGTTGGCCATGACAAGAGCCGCACGTCCAAGTGTTGAACCGCCTGTATCCCTCCACCCGCTTCAGGCTCACGTCGTCCACATTAAACGGTGGATTGGTCAGGACATAATCAAATCGCCCGAAACTTTCGAATGGGTTTTCGTAATAGGTGTTGGTCTGCCGGACGTCGCCGCGCAACCCGTTTACTGCCAGGTTCATCTTGGCCAATTTGACGGTTTCCAGTGTTTTTTCCTGGCCGTAGACAAACAGATCCCCATTGCCGTTGGCCAACTCATGGCGCTGTTTCTCGATAAATTTGGCCGACTGCACGAACATGCCGCCGGAACCGCAAGCCGGATCGAAAACCGTGCCGCGATGGGGTTCGATGATTTCCACCATTAACCTCACCACTGAGCGCGGCGTGAAGAACTCACCACCACCCTCTCCTTCTGCCATGGCAAAGTTACCCAAAAAATATTCATAGATTTGCCCGAACATATCCCCGGCCGCATCTTCGGGAATATTGGAAAAATTTTTGAGCAATTGCATGGGGATGGATTTGTCGGTGCGGGTGAGCCTGAACTATTCGTCCTGGGGCAAAATGCCTTTGAGTTCCGGTTTATATTCCTCGATGGCCTCCATGGCCTTTTTGATGACCTGGTCAATGTCCTGCTCCTCCGGTAGATTTAGCAGGTAGTCGTAACGGGCATGATCGGGTAAATAAAATCCGCATTTTTCAATGGCAATCTCGGAGATCGCTTTTTCCCGCCGCGTGTCTTTTAGCTTGTTGTATTGTTTCATAATCGCCTGTTCACTCTGGCGATATTTATTATCTGCGAATTTTAGAAAAATCAGTCCCAACACCGGTGTGGAGTATTCAGTGGACTTTAAATCGGAATTCGCCCTTAGCGTATCGGCACTGCGCCACAGGTCATCTTCAAGTAGTTTCTGTTCTTGTGCGTTCATAATCTATTTCGGCTAAGACAAAATATTCTTCCGTGGTAGCAATTAATTATCGGTAAACATAAAATTCCAAGTTTAGAATGGATTGGCTGATTAGGGTGCATATCTGTAAGATGGTCTTTTCCCTGTTTATCTGAATGATTCCGTTAGGCAAGATAATTTTAGAGATGTTATTCATGTTAAAGGATTATATAGAGATAGACAGCCTGGGACCGGGTCTTGGAAGATATTTTGACCGACAATCCGCACTTTATGGTTGACAAAAGTTTACAAGCTGTTTTATCTTGTCATCATGGGGAAAAAATTGAATATACAGAAGATTAGCCAGTCCATGGATGAAAAGGGCTTAAATCAAGCTGGCCTTGCCCAAATAATGGGGGTTTCCAGAACAATTGTGTCTGCCTGGTTTAAGGGGCGAAAATTTCCGCGTCCGGATAAACTTCTGAAACTCGGTCTGGAGCTTGGATTACCGTTTCAGGACCTTGTTGAAAAATCTGTAACAGCATCTGAACCTGTTGTGGCATTTCGAAAAAAAGGCCGTCGCAAAACTACCGATAACCATATCGAAAATGCTAAAGAAATTGGTCAGTTGCTTGACTTACTGGCGCCCTATCTCCCTTTTGATGGTATGTTTCAACCGCCTTCCCTAAAAGCGCCAAAACTGGATTACAGCTATATCCAAAATGCGGCCCAGCAAATTAGATCAGAGATTAAGGTGAAAGACGATGCATCAATAGCATTTGAACAAATGATCGCTAAACTAAATAATTTTGAGGTCGTTCTGATTCCTGTATTCCATGGACAGCGGGAGCATCATGAAAACGCCCTTCATATCTTCTTGCCAGCCTCAAAAACCACCTGGATTTTCATTAACCTGGACAGTAATCTCCACGATTTCAAATTTTGGATGGCTCATGAATTGGGGCATGTTCTATCACCATCGTTGACAGGGGATAGTGCAGAAGATTTCGCTGATACATTTGCCCAGGCCCTCCTTTTTCCTGAGATGCTAGCAAAAAGGGCTTACATTTCCCTAAGACGCCTCCGTTCATCCCGTTCGAGGATTCGTGAGATAATAAGACTGGCAGACTCGTATACGATTTCCCCTATAACTGTTTATTTGGCGATTAATGAGTATTCAGCCGCATACGGATTGGTGGAATTGAACCTGGAACCTGATATTTACGCTGCGACAACCTACTTCAATAAAAAGTATCCAAACGTAAGCGAGATTCTATTTGATGGAAAGCTTTGCAGTGCTTCAGATTATATAAAGAAATCAAAAGAGCTTTTCGGCAGCCCTTTTTTTGAAGCACTTAGGGTATATCTTTCTGAAAATGAGATATCAGGCGGATTTATTCAATCCATCCTGGACTGCTCTATTCTTGATGCCAAAGAGATTCATGCGGAACTGATTCAATAAATGCCCAGAAAAAGAATTCTGCTCGACAGCAACGCCTATCTAAGACTCGCCAACAGTTTTCACCCGTTACTACATGAACCCTTTGGAAAAGACCAGTACGCACTTTATCTCATCCCCGAATTTCAGAAAGAGTTTGATAGGAACCCGCGACTCGCCAACAAATTTGGGTGGGTGAACCAACCGGAATACATTGAAAACAGAAAATATCGTATCCGGGTCACTCGGCCCCAAAGAGAACAGATAAACTTAATTTACTCTTACTTATGGCCTCATAATATCAGTGAAGGTCTTGGAGCTTCACCGATTGATGTACGGGCACTGGCCTATAGTAATGCTTTTGCAATTCCGGTGGTTACGGACGATTTTCAAATGAGAAAACTTGGTACAAACTTTGGTTTCGAAGTATGGAGCCTTCTGGATCTATTAAAGATCATGTATAAATCTAAATGGATTGACATTAGCGACATTAAAACTTTGCTAAATTACCTCAAATACGCAAAAGACTTGCCATATCCTTCCTTTGAAAAACACATCAAAATTTTTTTTGAAGGGATATAAGGTATAGAATATCATTATACATATTGGAAACCTAAGGGCTTCATTTCTCAATGACTCATGCTGCGACTCTACCTTGACTCTGCCCTCAACTCTGCCTTGACTCTGTCCTGGTTTTCGATACGTTCTAAGTTCTTAATGAATATATTCGGTTTTACTATATCCCTTCTTAGCCCTTACTTGGTCCCTACTTAGTCCCTGCTTGAACCTGTCACCCCGAGCTGTTTAACTATCCGGAATTTCGAGACAACTGGATAATATTAAAATCTGGACTTGGTTATCAACATCGGATACAGCAAAAAGAAGTTGTTGCGACGCAGTCGCAACAATTTGAATATATTAGGCGACTTCAACTCAGCATTGAGCAGTTGTCAAAAATTACTTGACTGCTCAGATACAGGTTGAATCTATCATAGTTTCAGGTGCTTGGCTGTTCATCCAACTGTTCGAAATTTTCGAATAGTTGAAAAAAAATATTGATTCAATATGATACCAACAATATAATGCCTCAGTTAAACAGTGTTACCCCGCAAGTACCCCGCAAGTACCCCGCATGTTGACCCGCAGGTTGTCATGTTGCTTATGGATTGGAAATAATAAAATTGGCGTGTCAAATGGTGGGTGTATGCAACTTGTAAGGAATACATACAAGTTCATCGAAAGGAGATTTTGGATAAAGTCGTAATATGAAGATTTTTTACACCGATACATTTAAAATTCCGCTGCCCGCAAAACACGGCTTTCCTAAAAATAAATACCCGTTGCTGCGCAGGCGGATATCGGAGCAATTGGACAATCAAGCGGTTGAAATGAGCATCCCGGAACCGGCAACCGACGAGGAGATTCTTCGAGCCCATGATTTGGTGTATTTTCGGCGTTTTGTAAGTGGTGAAGTGACTGATAAAGAAGTCCGGCGGGTCGGTTTGCCGTGGTCCCTACAGATTGTGCAGCGGGCGCGCTATTCGGTTGGGGCGACTATTGCAGCCTGCCGGGTGAGTTTGGACGAAGGCCTTGCGGTCAATCTCGGTGGTGGAACCCATCATGCTTTCAGTGATCACGGGCAGGGATACTGTTGGTTAAACGACAGTGTGATCGCGTCCAGAACCATTCAGGCCGAAGGCCGCGCAGGGAAAATTCTGATAATTGACTGCGACGTCCATCAGGGAAACGGCACCGCCGCCATTCTCAAAGACGATCCGACTATTTTTACCTTCTCCATCCATGGCAAAAACAACTTTCCCTATCACAAAGAAACCAGCGATCTGGATATTGAGTTGGATGACGAAACAGATAATGAGACCTATCTGAATGCTCTTGAAAAAGGTCTAAACGAATCCATTCCACAATCCGGTGCCTATCTGGTGATTTATTTGGCGGGAGCTGACCCCTACCGGAACGACCGGTTCGGTCGCCTATCATTGACCAAAGCCGGCCTGGCGCAACGAGACGCGCTTGTTTTTCAACATTGCCATCGAGCCGGGATGCCGGTGGCGGTCACCCTGGCCGGTGGCTATGCGCCACAGGTGCAGGACACGGTTGACATTAATTTTCAAACCATCTTAACAGCCCTGGAATTTCAACAACGCTTTTGTCTGAGCCGGTCTGTCTCGAGCTAAGTCGAGAGGGTCGCCCACCTAAAAATCTATCTGCGTTTTGTCTGCCTGAGTCTGCGGCTAAATTATTCATTTCCGTTCATACCCTTTATCTACCGGCTATCCCCTTTTTTTTGCTTTTCGTCGCCTTTTCATCGCGTCAGTTTCACTATTTAGATAGGATGAAATCATGAAAAACCCCCTTATGGTGATACATCAACCCAAATTGAAAGGAGAATCCAATGAAAGTGCTGGCCTTGAATTCCAGTCCCCGAGGTGACGGTCAGAGCAAAACCGCAATAATGTTAAATTCCCTGATAGACGGTATGCGCGAAGCCGGTGCCGAGGTGGAGGTGGTGTCTTTGAGCAAAAAGACCATAAAGCCCTGTGCCGGATGCTTCAGTTGCTGGACCAAAACTCCGGGAAAATGTATCCATAAAGACGACATGACCCGGGAGCTGTTTCCCCGCTGGCTGGAATCCGATTTGGTCGTTTACGCCTCCCCTCTTTATCACTACACCGTAAATTCCGAGATGAAAGCCTTTATTGAGAGAACGCTTCCGGTGCTTGAACCGTTTTTTATTGCAACAGAGGGCCGGACCTATCATCCCCTGCGTTCGAAGGCACCCAAAGTGGTGATGTTGTCCGTGGCCGGATTCCCGGAAGAATCGGTTTTTGATCAGCTGTCATCCTGGGTAAATTTTATATTCGGCAAAAACAGTATTCATGAAAACGCACTGGTCGCAGAGATCTATCGACCCATGGCCGAGGCCCTGACGGTTCCGTATTATCAGAACATTGCCAAAGACGTCCTGTCGGCAACCCATGCGGCCGGTCAGGAACTTGTTGCCTCCCAGACCATCTCTAAAGAAACCATGTCTAAAATCACCCAGCCAATGGTGTCCAATCCTGAAGACTTTCTGGAACTGGGCAACCTGATGTGGAAAACCTGCATTGCCGAGGGGATTACTCCGAAAGAGTTTGGAGCCAAAGGACTTGTTCCGCGGGCGGATTCAGCCCGCTCCTTCCTGGCGCTGATGAAATTGGCATTTAATGCAGACGCCGCCGGGGCTACCGATGCCCGGCTGCAATTTAAATTCACCGGTGACATTGAGGAGGCCTGCTATTTAGCCATCCATAAGGGGACCATCACGGGAGCTATCGGTTCAGTGGATCAAGCCGACCTGACGGTGAATGCCCCGTTTGAGGTCTGGATGGATATTGTGACCAAGAAAGCAGACGGTCAGCAAATGTTTATGGAGCAAAAATACACAGTCGAAGGTGATTTGGGGCTGCTCATGCAAATGGATCAGTTCTTTGGCAGCAGTTAGTCGCCTAAATATTCAATAGTCAATTCCGAATTGTCCGGGATAGGAGGAAAAATGAAAAAAATTACCAGCAGATACTTTTTCGCAGTTGCTTTCTTGGCCCTTTTGGTCGTTGTTCCATCACCGGTGTTCAGTGAATCCACCGGCAAGTTAGTTGTAGATATCAGCGGCTTTCCCAATTCCGATGGATTTGCCATGGTGGCTTTGAATAATTCTGAAGAATCTTACAAAGGCGGAGAGAATACCGCCGTCGCCAAAACAAAGTCGATGGTGGTCGATCAGAAGGCCCAGGTCATTTTTACTAACCTGCCATACGGCTGGTACGGAGTATCCATTTACCATGATGAAAACAGCAATGGCGAAATGGATAAAAACGCAATGGGAATCCCCAAGGAGGCCTATGGTTTTTCCAACAATGCCAAAGGTTTTTTCGGGAAACCCGCTTACAAGAAGGTAAAATTCGAATTGAATTCAGCCGAAAAGCAGATTGCCATCAAGCTGGATTAGCTTTTTGGGGTTCAGAGGTTGAAGGGAGTTCCATTATCTATGCCCCCCTGAACTTCGAAGCCCCTTAACCTGGCCCCCGAATAGAAAAGGAGGTGCTCCATGTATAAGTATTATAATAGCCAGCTGACTCGACGCAAATTTTTGAACTTGATGCTTGCGGCCGGAGCTGCAGCGGCTTTGGACTGGACCCGGATTGACGCGCTGGCTGATGGGATTAAAAAGAAAGACGATTTTCCCCTTGTCGTTATCGGGGCCGGCCTGGGAGGATTGGTGTCGGCCGCCTATCTGGCCAAACATGGATTTCCGGTTACTTTGCTCGAACAGCATGACACGCCGGGGGGGTATGCCACTTCTTTTGATCGCGCCGCCGGCAAGTTCACCTTCGATGTTTCCCTGCACGCCACGGTGGCTGAAAACGGGATCCCGCAAAAGGTCCTGTCTGAAATTGGTATCTGGGATAAGCTCAAGGTCGTGTATACGCCCGAATTTTGTCGCGTCATCGCTTCGGATTATGATTTGACACTGCCTGCCAAAGATCCTGAAAAGATAAAAACATTATTAGGCGATACCTTTCCGGATGAAAAAAAAGGTATAGACGCCGTTATTGACGATATGGTGCAGGTGCAGAAAGAAATGTCAGGGCAGGCAGGCAAAAATTCGACCATGGACCGGCTTGAGAACCTTACCCTGGCCGACTGGCTTGCCACCCATGTTAAACGCTCTGAAATCAGAGGCCTACTATCTGCTTTCAGTGGCTATTACGGGTTGCCGCCCTCCCGGCTAAACGCTTTATTCTATGCAATAGCGACAGGCCAATACCTTGTAACCGGTGGCCAATACTTTAAAACGCGTTCCCAGGATCTCAGCAACACCCTCATGGACGCCGTCATTGAAAAAGGCGGTCAGGTGCTCCTTGAAACTGCGGCCGAACGCATATTGCTAAAAGAAGGAAAAGTCTCCGGCGTGGAGGATGAAAATGGAACCCGCCATCCGGCCAGAGCAGTTATTGCAAACTCCAGTGTTCCGGCCTTATTCGGCGGACTGATTCCACGCGAAAAAATTCCGAAAAATTATCTTAATGAACTCAGCAGCTACCAACCATCTATTTCTTCCTTCATCGTCTGGTTGGGTCTTAACCGGGAGCTCAAGGACATAAATGATTACGAGATATTTGTCGGTGCAGATGGCGGCCCCGAGGCGACATATAGGGCCGCTTTATCCGGCGATCTCGGAAGGGCCGGGTTGGGTGTAACCATTTATGATAATATTTACAAGGGGTATTCGATGCCGGGAACCAGCACCATATCGGTGATGACATTGTGCGGGTATGAACCCTGGGAAAAGTTCGAAACTGATTACTTCGCCGGCCGCAAAAAAGCGTATGCCAAAGAAAAAGACCGTTTGGCCCAAATCCTTATTAATAAAGCAGAGGCCCGTGTAATCCCGAACCTGAGATCCATGATTGAAGTCATGGATGCGGCAACGCCTTTGACCAATGTGCGCTACACCGGAAATTACCATGGTGCCATATACGGCTATGATCGTCAGGGGGCCAGAATGAACCTGCTGGATGTCCGGACACCGATCAAGGGTCTTTATCTGGCCAGCGCCTGGTCCCACGGCGGTGGATACACCCCGGCCATGATGGCCGGCCGTCATGCGGTTCAGTCGTTTATGGAGGATTGGGGGGGGTGAGAATATAAATGACTAAAGTGTCTAATCCGCCAAAAGTAAGGCGGACAAGAATGAATGATCATTGGACGGGATACCCGTCAGCATATAGCGAGGCAAAAAGTCTTCAAGCCGCCAAGCTTTCAATCCTTCAAGCAAAAACCGTTACCGATATTTCAGATAATATTCGATCCACTGGAAAAGATGGCATCATCAAATTAAGTGAGGTGATTTGATATGAACGAATTCACATCACGGCAGTATTCGAACGATGAAGTCAACCGCATCATTCGGCGTGCCCTGAAACTGAAGCAGGAGGATACGATCAGTCATCAGGACTTGATCGAAACCGCACAGGAAATAGGTATTGATCCCAAAATACTCGAGACTGCAATTTCCCAGGAGCAGCGCGAATTTAAAAATCAAAAAATTCGCACGGCCCGGTTGAAACGGTGCAAGGTGGGTTTTTTTTTGCATCTATGGAGTTACTTAATCGTCAATGCAGTCCTGTTGCTGATTAATAATTTTACGCCGGGGCCGTGGTGGTTTCAGTGGTCGATTCTTGGTTGGGGAATTGGATTGGCATTTCATTTTAAAGCAGTATATTTTCCGGGTGGTAAAAGAATAAGAAAGCAAAGAAAGGCCCGGCAAAGTAGAGCCGATTCCATTCTGCATGACCGTCAGCGGTTTCATCGTTGCTGTTAATGCTCAGTTGTCTATTACGGAAGTCAGCATCGACCAGCTTTATTTATTTGTTTTTTCATAAGATTCAGAGTACATATACTGAATTTAAAGTTGGGCCATGATCAAGTTTAATTAACAATTTTCAAATAAGAATGAGGCGTTTTCAGCCCCTCCGTGACCGTCATGAAACACACATCAGAAGGCATCACTTTCCGGTCAGCCCTAAAAACTCTTTTTTTTACATTTATCTTTGACACGATTATTGCAGTTTTTTTAAATGCCATAGAATTCGCCGATGAATTTATAACAATCTTTATAATTTCTCAGTGCATCGGTTTGTCATGTTGCTCCTGTGTTTTGCTGGTCCACAAATTCATCGAGAACGCCAGGCCGGTTTACCAGGCCATCCTGGTCGCGGTGGCTTTGGTGATTGGAACGATGGTCGGGTCCTATTTGGGGATGGGGTTATCGGGGTTGAGTTCAGCCGATCTTTTTGAAAAACACGGTCTCTTTCAATTGCTGATTCTCGGCATCATGTTCGGTTCAATTATTACCTATTTTTTCAGCTCCCGGGAACAGATTGCTGAATCTCAAGCCCAGATTCAGGAAGAAAAAATAAAACGGCTGACCAGTGAGAAAGTAGCCGCGGAAGCAAATCTCAAACTTCTTCAGGCCCAGATCGAACCGCACTTTTTGTTCAATACGCTTTCAAATGTCCTGAGCCTGCTGGATACCAACCCGACGAAGGGCAAATCCATGCTGGTTGATTTCATTCAATATTTGCGGGCATCCCTTTCAAAAATCAGGCAGGAGAAAGCCACCCTGGGACAGGAAATGGAAATGATCGAGGCCTATCTCAGCATCTTTAAAGTTCGCATGGGCGACAGATTAAGATATAACATCGACCTGCCCCAACATTTAAAATCAATTTCGTTTCCCCCCATGTTGATCCAGCCACTAGTGGAAAACGCCATCAAACACGGTCTGGAACCCAAAGTAGATGGCGGAGGCATCCAAATCAGGGGTATTGAAAAAGACGGTATCCTTCGACTGGAAGTAGTTGATAGCGGTATGGGGCTTAAAGGAGAACGAGAATCCGGTATGGGATTGTCCAACATTCGGGAACGATTATTCTCTTTATATGGAAAAAGAGGGCGCTTGCTACTGGAAGAAAATTCGCCCCAGGGCTTAAAAGCCACAATCGAGGTGCCGCATGGCAAACCTTAACGCCATTATCGCCGACGATGAAGAGCAGCTCAGAATTCATTTAAAATCTAAACTTGCTGGTCTCTGGCCGGAGCTTACCATATGCGGCGAAGCTGAAAACGGGCTCGAGGCTTTGAAGTTGATTGATTCGTGTCGACCCGCTATTGCCTTTCTGGATATCAAGATGCCGGGATTAACCGGGATAGAAGTCGCCCAAAAGATTAGTGGGAACTGCCGTGTGGTTTTTATTACCGCCTTCGATCAATATGCCATTCAAGCCTTCGAAAACGAGGCGGTCGACTATTTATTGAAGCCGGTTACAGATATAAGACTGGAAAAAACGATAAAACGATTAAAAAAGCAAATTTCCGATATCTCCAATCCATCCGCTGATTTTTCCCGGTCCATGGATCGATTGTTGGCAACCCTAAAAGATAGGCAATCCCCCGGATATTTGAAATGGATAAAGGTGCGGCATGGCGAAGAGGTAAGGCTGATTGCAATCGACGATGTCTGTTATTTCAAAGCTGAAGACAAATACACGGTGGTTAAAACCCGTGATGGTGAATCACTAATCAAAAAGAGCATCCGGCAATTGATCGAAGAACTGGACCCGGATCAATTCTGGCGCATCCACCGGGGAACTATCATCAACATCAGCCGGATTTCCAGGGTCAGCCGGTCGTTTGCCGGTCGACTTATTGTTCAGCTCAAAGATCTGCCGGAGACACTGACGGTGAGTCGGTCGTATGCGCATCTGTTCAAGCAAATGTAAAATGATTACTCCGCCCTGGAATTAGCACATTAAGGGCTGCGAATTGTTTTTAGGAAGCTGGAGAATGGTATTGGATCAAAGAGCCCGCGGATTAATCAATCTGTGCTGCGCAATTTTTTTATCCTGTTCATTTTTAAAAAGTCTCCGAATCTTTTAACAGTCTGATATTTTTAAACGTTATATGATGACGGAATCGCAGAATACATCAACCGGTGGGCTGATTTCAGGGGCTGACTTCCCGTATCGCCAGTTTATCCTGGGCGCTTTGGTGCCGATCTTATTTTTTTATGCATCCCATCGTTTTGGACAGCCATTAATCGGAGCGCTGCTTGCCATTAGCTGGAGTTTAAGCCTTTTGGCAATTACTTACTGGCGTTCGCGGCGTATCGAGCTGTTTCCCGGATTGGCAATTCCGATTATTATTATTGAATTAATCGGAACGTTGGTCACCAAAAATCCAAACTTCTACCTGGCTTCTGCAGCCATTGAAAAAATTCTTTGGGCGCTGCTGTTTCTGGGCTCACTAATTTTGCGCCGACCCTTGATCCAGATCTTTGCCGAAGTGCTTAACCCCGGTCTCGGATCGCAGGAGTTCCTAAACCAGTCTGAAATTCCCCCTCAATTATATCGATCAGCCTGGCAAATTTTAACTGCGACATGGGGAATCGTATATTTGCTGAAGGCGATTATTCTGATCGTCTCGCAACTAAACCTACCCATGGAAGCCTTTTTGATCGTTCGCACTGCCTCAGGTGTCCCCGTGACGGTGCTGATGCTGTTTTTAAGTTATCGGTTCCCGAGATGGTACTGGGAGCGGGCAATGAAAAAGCTATAGCTTATGGCTGAAAGCACAAAGCTGAAAGGAAAATGAGGGTACTTCGTTGTACGGACTTCGTGCTGCCCACCGGGTATTGGCGGGTATCGTGGTCCGACCTCGATTCAGGCCGCTGGCGCGACTGCGGCTGGGTCCAGCCGATGGACTACGACCCGGGCTACGTGATATCCGTCATTCGTAACGGTCACTATTTTGAATTATCTGGTTAATCGCACCGCGGAAAAACGCCGTGATTTTGGCGCATTCAGCGTGATCAACCGGTCCCCCTTTGCGGGCAGGCAAGTCAAAAGGACTTCCAATAACAAAAACATTTTCGTCGTTGTAGTCATTTGCCGGAGCCGTGTAATTAAAGCTACCGCCCACAACGATATCTTCATCAATGACCATCAGCTTGTGGTGGAGCTTTCCGAAGCCAGGTTTTTTTTGAGGAAAGTATACTTTTATACCTTCGTTATGCAGCCAGTGGGTTGCGGCCCAGTCCATTTTGCCCTGGCCGGGATCAAAAACACCTTGAATTTCTCGTTCTGCAGCACGCAGCATGACCATCGCATCGTCGATTCCGGAAGAGGCTGAGAAGGTGAAAATAGAAAAATCCAAACGATTGCGACATTTGAGCATCTGCTTTACGATTTCCAGTTCTGGTGAATCATCCGGTGAAAAAAGGATGCGGACGGGAACGCCATTCAGGTTATAGGTCTTGGGAATGCTTTTCTCGCGCAGGCTCAAGGCCCCGAAGTTCCCGGATCTAATTTCCTCAAACTCCAGCAGATACGGTCTGCAGATTCGATATTCGTGGAAAATGACGATGTGGTTGTAATTCTTGTGCGTGCCGGTGTATGTGAAATTGGTCGATCCGGTTAATACGGCAGAAGTGGATCGCTTTTTACCTTCATAATCGCGAATAATAAATTTCTGATGGAAGATTTTTGGGTTGTAATCAGCCTTTACATCAACCGAGTTGCGCAGGAGCGCTGACAGAATATCCCTGTTCGTTTTCTGCGTTTTCGGTCTGCGGTATTCATTCCACTGGACGCGCCTGGCGGCCTCGGCCTGAGTTTCGCTTTCCTTGGGTTTGGCCTTGGGGATCTTATCACTGGCAAGGTAATCCTGTTCGAGAATAATCCGGACATCAACACCGCGCCATTTTGCATCAATTATGGCCTGGGCGATTGGCTCAGAATCCAGTTCCTGAACTGCAATAAACATGCTCTTTTTAGCACCGTCAATGAAATTAATGATCACATCTTCAAGATTGTCAGACGCACCCAGTTCATAGGGGCCCGCGAAAGCCTCTATTTTATTGTCCGCAAATTTGGCCACTGGAAACCTCCTTTCCGCAAGATGTGAGATTTACGAACACCTTGCGCTAGATTGATTGCTGTGTAAAAGAGCTTATTTTGAACTGTTGACTGAGCCCCATCAAGATGCTTCGCTAAAGTTTTATTATCCGGTACTTTAGCATAAGTGACCATTACAATCAATTGATAATTGGGCGTTTATGCAAATGTAAAAAAACAAAAACCTTCCGTTTCACTTAAGGCTGCGCTGGTAATTTGCGTCGTAGCGTGGGAATCGGCGACAATGACAGGGTCTATTGTGAAGTGCAGTATGATTTTTAGATATGTTAAAGAATAATTTAGCCAAGACATGATTTCTTAGGCGGCCTTTTGATTATATGCCCAGACACCAGCTTGGACTGGATCATTGGTAATTATCCCGTCCACCTGCATATCTCTCATCCCGGCAAAATCCGCCAACACATCGACATTGTACGGGAACACTTTTATGCCGGCGGCATGCATTTGTTTCACCTGGCTGCGGGTAACTATCCGTCGATCCGGATGCCAGGAAAATACCATTAATCGGGTGCACATGTTTACTGTATTTTTGTTGGCAGGCTTTTTGGAAATAAATGCGGTGGCCGGAAAATTTTTCATAAATGCGATCTGCTCCAGAATATTGACGTCGAAACTGGAGATCATGCTGGTAGCCAGAAGGTTTTTTTGCCTTAATAAATCGACAACCTGCTTTTCGATGGCATCCGGCGGATGAAATAACTCGTAAGCATTTGATTTGATTTCAATATTTACGTAAGCCCGGCCGTTAACCAGATCCAGCACTTCGCTCAACTCGGGTATCTGCTGATCGGTAAATTGCGCACCAAACCAGCTGCCGGCATCCAGTTGCTTCAATTCAGCCAGGGTAAAGTCGGCCACGGTCCCCTTTCCGTTGGTCGTGCGATCAAGGGTCGCATCGTGAATGACAACCACCTTACGGTCGCGGCTAAGCGTAACATCCAGTTCGATCATGTCTGCCCCGGCTTCTACTGCAGCTTCAAAAGCCGCCAGGGTATTCTCGGGATATTTGGCGGGATACCCCCTGTGACCAATGATCCAGGGGGGCCTGAAGTTATTGTTTGATTTGATATTGATCATACGCTGTTGGATGTCCTTTCAACGATTTAACCACTTAAATAGTTAAAGAGGCCCATAATTTCATTATCGCCCATTAAATTGGATAGTTTAATGGTTAATTAATCCACTCAGGCAGAGAGCCGTTCCATCGTCAAAAAAACCCCCTGTCGCATACTTCGTCGACAGGACTTTAAAACTTCACCTTAATCATTCAACTATTAAAATCAATCAATCGAAATCACAAAAATTAAAAATAAAATATTGTAATAATTATATTGGGCATACTTTTCCTGAGCCCTGATCTAACCTGGCTTGGGGGGCGCTTTTTCATCCAGCGTTTTGCGAACGATATTGACGATTTGGTTCAGCTCATAAGGCTTGCTGACGAATCCTTTGGATCCAAAATCCAGATATTATCTACTACGTTTTCGGCAAGAAGCCGCAATCTCTCTTCGCTGTCGCGCAAGGCTTTCTCGCGCTGCTCCAGTTGTTCCAGGTTGTATTGCAGCGCACACCGTCTGAAGTAAAGGCCTGAAAAGTTATATTGCACCAGATGAAAGCAACAAATACAAATCCGGCTGATTTTACATATCCGATGCGGATCAATAAAAGCAATCCCACCGCAACGGCAATAATAAAGGTGTTGGCTGCAATGGCATAGGGACCTAGTTCATGGGATTTTCCCGTGATTAGCCATGTCATAATCAGGATACTTACCACCGCCACCACCGACCACAGGATCACCCCCAGTATCTAAGCAACCCGTGATTTTTCCTCATCTTCAAAAACCGGTGGCCTCAGCAGCCGGTTGATACGGGGATACCTGGTATCAGAAAGGGTTTGATCAATGGATAAAGGCAGAAGTTAGCCGAAAATTAGTCCTTTTTAGCTATTTTCCGATGGGCTGCCACTTTCTTTATCAAACAAATGTAGTTTTGGGGCAGGAATGACAAGAGGTAAAATTGTGAGCTTTTCGAAATGCTGCACAACGGGCAGGCGCACTGTTCGAGAGGTTTTTACTTTTCCGTTTCCACCAAACCTTTGACAAACAGGCGCTGCATGACAAGAACGACCAACACCGGCGGCAGCATGGCCAGAATTGCCACCGCCATAGTCAGGTTCCATTCCGGTATCGCGTCAGCAACAAAAAGCATGCGCTGGATATGCATGACAATCGTGGACATTTTGGTCTCCATCGTGATCAGCAGCGGCCACAGGTACTGGTTCCAGCCATAGATGAAGAGGATAACCGTCAGTGCCGCTATATTAGTCCGCGACAGCGGCAACAGGATGGTCAGAAAAAAACGTATGGGTCCGGCCCCATCGACGCGGGCGGCCTCCAACAGTTCGTCCGGCACCGTCAAAAAAAAACTGGCGGAACAAAAAAGTGGCTGTAGCCGAAGCAATCAAGGGGAGCGTAAGGCCGGTATAGGTGTTCAGCAGGCCGAGATCTGCCACCACCTTGTAGGTCGGCAGGATGCGCACCTCCACCGGCAGCATCAGGGTTAGAAAAATAATCCAGAAAAAAACATCCTGAGTGGAAAACGGAAATAAACGATGGCGAAGGCCGAGATAATCGAGATCTCAATTTTGCCGACAACGATGCCCACCGACATAATCAGGCTGTTGACCATCATCTGCCCGACCGGAACACCACCCACTGTTTTTTTTCCTGATTTGAGTACGGTCGTGTAGTTTTCGATGAGGTGATCGCCAAGCCACGGCTGCACGGAAGTTGCTATGTCTTTTTTTTCATGGGTCGACGCGACCAGTGTGATATAGATTGGAAAAATGATAACGGCGATGCCCATTATCAAGATCGTATGGGTCAGAATCGTCCTGTACGGATTGTTTTCGACCATCATATTGCACCGATCTCTTGAAGCAGCAGAACCATATCACTGACAGAGGGATGAATATTATCATCAACACCACCGGCTGTGCTGCCGGGAGGGATAGACTTCACCTTTAGCGATAATTCATTCTCATTTAATAGATGTGAATATCATCTGGTAGGATGGGAAGTCAATCGGAATGCGAAATTACAACTCGTTAGGATTCATATCTAAGCAATAGAAAGACAAATAATTGCGGCTGAAGCAGTGAGCATTGCGGTCGCTTTTTTCCAGGTAAAGTACTCCATTTAAAAATACGTCATTTAGCCCGGCAAACAGCAAGCTGGTTAAAGCAATCAGAACGGCGGTTTTAATGACATTCTCCGTTTAATTTCCAATTCTTGCCCGGATAACTTTGTAGCCTTCCTTTTCCATGGCCACGGCTACAGTTTGCTGAAGCTCTTCTCCAGGGGTTAACGCAACCATGTATCCGCCTCGGCCCCCACCCGTGACTTTTGCTCCCAGGGCACCCTTTTCAAGGGCCATGTTGCAAAGGTATACCAGGGTTTCGTGGGAAAGACCCATGTCGATCAGGATTTTGTGATTTTCGGACATAATGGATCCGACTGTTTCCAATAGCCCGGTTTCAAGCGCCTTTTTCATTTCAAGTGCCTGATCGGTAATCATTTTGAGACGATTTTTAAAAAGATCAGGATCCCTATCTCTGATTTGGTCGACAAAAGCTCCCAGGGTGGACGTATCCGATGTTACCCCGCTGTTGGCCAGAACCACATCAATCGGTTCCTTGACTTTTATTCTTTCAAATTTTTTTTCATGATCTGCTACCTGGTATAACAAAACCCCCCCATAGGTTGACGCCGTGTTGTCGACTCCGCTCGGAGTTCCATGATAGGCAAACTCACCCTCCCAGCCCACATGATTGATCTCATCGATGGATAGGCCGAGCTTAAATTCCTCATTCAGTGCCCTGGCCAGCGAAACACAGCTGGCAGCGCTGGCTCCGACCCCGCTGCCGGCCAACAGCGTTCCACCGTATGTGATTTTAAGGGGGCTTTTTTTAACATCGATTTTCATGACTTCAAGAATCCTGTTGATGGAATCTATCTGCTGTTCTTTTTTCTTATCCTTGTAACCCGGAACCTCATTGCGGTTGTCTTCCAGAATCCATCCTTCTGCATCTATCCTATCCACAACGGCCACGGTTTCATAGGGCAGCGCGGCGACTATTGCCGGCACACCCCGCAATACAAACTGGTCTCCGATTAAAATGGTTTTGCCAAACCCAGCTCCTTGCGCCATGTTCAACTCCTTTCTTTATTGGTTTAGAATTTTTTCCATTTCATTAATGAGGGCCTCCTCCTTGCCAATCGAAACAGTGGTCGCAGCTGCCAGTCGGTGGCAGGCATCTGAAAATCCCCCAAGTCGGTTGGTTGCCTCGGGAAGAAATGTATTGAGAGGGGGGACCTTTTCATCCTTAATCAGTTGTTCAAGATCAGCCGGAACCCGCATCGAAATCTTAACCTCGTCAAAAGCAATGGGCCCAAATCCAGGAATTTCATTGGGAATAATTTGATACCCCGCGATGTATTTTTGGGGATCGATAAAGTTCATGTTCCTAATTTCATAGCATAAAACTCCGATCATCTTCACGCCCATGGGAGCAAAGCGATTCGCCACGTGGATCCATTGCAGATGGGGCGTATTTTTCAATGCACCTTGCTCAAGCATTGCGATTTCGGCCGCAAAGGACTTGCGTTTAATGGCCATCAGCTTTTCCACCATCCGGTCCGACTCTGCAGACGTCCCATTTAGACAGACTACAATCCCCATCGATGGCCCGTCCTGGTAATAGCCGACTGCCCCTAAAATATCTAAATAAGCGGTTAATTCATCGTACAATACCATGCTCTGCTTGGTTTTCAGACGATATTGCTCACCATTGTCAGTCTCTATGACGTCCATCAACCCCTGTTGAACTGCTTCCAGTGCAGCTTCACGGTTTTGACTCACCAGCCGGCCGTCCACAAAGAATTGGTCTCCCACAGCCCCGATGACTGCAATATGCGCCAGGTTCCGATTAGATTTATTCAGGGTTTTGGCAAACAGATAGCAGGTTGTGGAGGCGGAGATGTCTCGATCGCCTTTCAGGCCGAACAGATCAGGGTCGAGGTTATGAACTTTGGGATTGGTAGAAGCCGCCGCGACATGATGATCCAGAATCAGAGTTAAGTTTCTATCTCCATTAAGCTCTGAGAGCAGGGGTGCAATCCTGCCGGCAAAATCCGCAAAGATGAAAATGCTCCCTTGCTGTTCGTAAACCTTTTCTAAAACTGCCGGATAAGGTTTCTCCAGGCAAAAGTGCCGCACTTCAAACCCTTCGCGCTCAAAAGCACACATGAGGATCGCACCCGAGCTGAGTCCATCCGCGTCATTGTGGTGAAAAATATTCACTGTTTTGCGGGGCCATTTCATTACCTCTGTAGCTGCCTGCTCCATTGCTAGGATGAGTTGGTCATACATTTTAAACTCCCACCTGCTTAATTTAGTTTGATATTGTTGATAACTCTGTTCAGACCCAATTAAGTTTACCGCTAAACTGAAACCACCATATTTCTCCTCAGCAGGTTTACTCCGGATAAGGCCTTCAAATTAGTTGGGTGATTACCCTGGTGGAGGCAACGATGTTATGCGAAGATACTCTCTTCGAGTATATTCGTTTTCGCTAAAAAATTCTGTACCGCGCTTCAGTCCCCAATACGATTCTCGCTTTCCTTGTCAAATAGATGCAGCTTTTCGGAAGGGACAGCCAGCGGCAATATCGTACCTTTCGTGATGTGATGTATATCCGGCAGACGAATGGTTAAAAATGTTCCATTTTCGCCGACATGGCCATGGACAAGGGTATCGGCACCAAGTGTTTCCACATGATCCACTTTTATACGCATGGTACCTGCGCCTTCATCGGTTAACTTGAAATGTTCCGGCCGAATTCCTAAATTGACTTTTTGTCCGCCAAAATCGGGCAGGCCCGAATTGCTGAGTGGTAAAGTGTCGCTGCCGGGAAGTTCAACCGCCAGACCATTATTGCTTAGCTGAGCATCGAAAAAATTCATTGCCGGTGAGCCGATAAAGCCGGCCACAAACTGGGTAGCCGGCCGCTCATATACTTCCAGGGGCGAGCCGATTTGCTGCACATGACCATCCTCTAAGATGATCAACCGATCGCCGAGGGTCATGGCTTCCACCTGGTCGTGGGTGACATAAACGCTGGTGATTCCAAGGTTTTCATGAAGATTCCTGAGTTCAAGCCGCATCTGAACACGCAGTTTGGCATCCAGGTTGCTCAATGGTTCGTCAAACAGGAATACTTTGGGTTCGCGAACAATGCACCGGCCCATGGCAACCCGCTGGCGCTGACCGCCTGAGAGCTGGCGGGGCTTGCGATCCAGAAATTCGGTAAGCTCAAGAATTTCGGCCGCATTGTGCACTCTTTTCTTGATTTCGTCCTTGGGCATCTTGCGGATTTTGAGGCCGTACGCCATGTTTTTAAAGACGGTCATATGCGGGTAAAGGGCATAGTTCTGGAAAACCATTGCAATATCACGGTCCGCCGGCTCCAATTCATTGACGATCTTTCCATCAATGCTAATCTCGCCTTTGGTAATGACTTCAAGACCGGCAATCATGCGCAGGGCGGTGGACTTGCCACATCCGGATGGCCCTAAAATTGCCACAAACTCACCGGCTTTAATTTCACAATTGATCCCGTGAATGACCTCATTTTTGCCGAATGATTTATAGACATCCTTTAAAGTTACATTAGCCATAAAAATGCTCCTACTTCTCTGTTTCGATTAAGCCTTTAACAAACTGTCGCTGCAGGACCAGGATGACAACCACCGGTGGCAACATCGCTAGAATGGCAGTCGCCATCGTGATATTCCATTCGTTGACGGCATCCGGCACATAGAGCATGGCCTGAATGCCCATGACAATCGTGGTCATGTTCTTTTCCTGGGTGATCAAAAGCGGCCAGAGATATTGATTCCAGCCGTAAATAAAAAGAATTACACAAAGCGCTGCTATATTCGTGCGAGACAGCGGCAGCAGAATATCGAAGAAGAAACGGATTGGACCCGCGCCGTCGACCCTGGCCGCCTCGGTGAGTTCGTCAGGAACCGTTAGAAAAAATTGTCGGAAAAGAAAGGTGGCTGTGGCAGAAGCGATCAGGGGTAAGGTTAATCCCGTATAAGTATTCAAAAGACCGAGGCGGGCCACTACAGCGTAGGTGGGCAAGATACGGACTTCCACCGGCAGCATCAACGTCATAAAAATAATCCAGAAAAACACCATCCGGAACCGAAAACGAAAATAGACGATGGCATAAGCGGAAAGGATGGAAATGGCAATTTTGCCAAAGACGATGCCAAGCGCCATTATTAAACTATTCCACATCATTATGCCGACCGGTATCCCCCCGGTTGTCGATTTGCCCGCCTGCAAGACCGTCGTATAATTTTCAACCAGGCTGCTTCCAAACCAGCCCTGGACCGTCATCAGTACGTCCGAAGCCTCATGGGTTGATGCCACGAAGGTAATATAGATCGGGAAGAGAACGATAATTATAGCCAAAACCAGCACGGCATGGGTCAGGACGGTCAGAAAAGGTCGATTTTGAACCATTAGTATTGGACCCTCCTTTCAAGGTAGCGGAACTGAATCACCGTCAGTGTGACGACGATTGCCATCAATACGACCGATTGGGCTGCCGAACCGCCGAGATCAAGCCCGATGAAACCGTCGCTGTAAACTTTGTAAACCAGGATATCCGTGGCCTTGTAGGGCCCCCCCTGGGTGACGGCGTGGATGATGCCGAACGTATCGAAAAAAGCATAGACCACGTTTACCACCAGAAGAAAGAAAGTAGTTGGCGACAGTAGCGGAAAGACAATGGTCCAGAATCTTTTGGCAGGCCGGGCACCGTCGATTGCGGCGGCTTCGATCAGTGATTTGGGGATCATTTGCAGCCCGGCCAAAAAAAACAGGAAATTGTATGCAATCTGCTTCCAGGAAGCCGCGATCACAACCAGCACCATGGCTTGTCTGCCATTCAGTACATGGTTCCAATTGTAGCCCAGCGATTTGAGGGTCAGCGCCAGGATGCCGTTAGTCGGGCTGAACATAAAAAGCCACAGGACACCGGCCACGGCCGGAGCCACCGCATAGGGCCACAGGAGGGCGGCTTTATAGACCGCGGCCCCTTTGATTACCCGGTCGGCCATCACCGCAAAAAGCAGCGCGGTTGACAGGGCCAGGAAAGAGGTCGAGACACTAAATATGGCAGTGGTTTTAAGGGAGCCCAGGTAGTGTGGATCGGAAAACAGTTCGATGAAATTATCAAACCAGACAAATTCGGAGCTCAGGCCAAAAGGATCCTCAATGAAAACTGACTGTTTCAGTGCCTGGCTCGCCGGCCAGATGAAAAAAACCAAGGTGATGGCGATTTGAGGCGTCACCAATATGTAGGGCAACCAACGGTTTTTGAATACAACACGTTTTTCCATTTTTTAAACCTAACCCGGATCCGCCGGTGGCAGAGATTAGATTGCCACAAAGGCACCAAGACACAAAGCAAAACTTTTGGTTTATTATTATCTTTGAGTCTTTGTGTCTTAGTGGCGTAGATGTTTTTTATAAAAGTCCAAGACTTCACAACTAATAATCTAATTATTTGAAGATAAAGAGAAGCCCTAAGCCGCCGAAAATTCCGGCGGCTTAGGTTTTATATTGCCGTAAAGGTTACTTGTTGGCACGTTCAAACTTGCGAAGTAATTTATTACCGCGAGACGCCGCATCGTCAAGTCCCTGTCGGGCGGTTTTCTGCCCGCCCCAGATTGCCTCGAGTTCTTCGTTGAGGATGTCACGAATCTGCACAAAGCTGCCCAGGCGCAGGCCTTTTGAGTTTGCCGTCGGCTTGCCGCTCATCTGGACGACGGCAACGTCGCGCCCCTCGTTCTTTTCGTAGTAACCAGTGGCCTTGGTCAACTCGTAGGCGGCATTGGTGATCGGGACATAGCCGGTGTTCTGATGCCAGAATGCCTGGACAAATACATCGGACATGTAATTCATGAACTTGGCAACGCCCTTGTAACTGGCTTTATCTCGGCCTTTGAGCACCCACAGGGTGGCGCCACCGATAATGCTGTTTTGAGGCGCGCCCTTGACTTCCGACCAGTAAGGCAGCTGGCTGGTGCCGAATTCAAATTTAGCGGCGCTCAGCAGTCCGCCGTAATAGGCCGACGAATTCATCAGCATGGCCGCCTTGCCTTCCGAAAACAACGGGTTGCCGTCACCCCGGCGACCGCCGTATACGAAGACCTTATCTTTTTGCCAGTCGGCCAATTTCTGGATGTGTTTTACATGCAACGGGCTGTTAAAGGCGAATTCGGTATCCAACCCGGCAAAGCCGTTTTCTTTTGTGGCAAACGGAACATTGTGCCAGGCGCTGAAGTTCTCAAGCTGCACCCAGGACTGCCAACCGGTAACAAAACCGTATTCCACGACCCCGGCCGCGATCATCTTTTTACTAAAAGATTCGACTTCCTCCCAGGTTTTTGGCGGTCTATCGAGCCCTACCTTTTTGAAGGCCTCTTTATTCCAGAAGACAACCGGTGTGGAGCTGTTAAACGGCATTGACAACAACTTGCCGTCGGTGGTGGTATAATATCCGATAACCGATGAAAGATAGCGGCTCTCATCAAATGGTTCACCATTTTCGGCCATCAACTGATACACCGGATAGACGGCACCCTTGGCGGCCATCATGGTTGCCGTGCCGACTTCAAATACCTGCACGATATGGGGCCCTTTACCGGAACGAAAAGCTGCCACAGCGGCCGTCATGGTTTCGGTATAGTTGCCCTTGTAAACGGGTTTGACAACATATTCTGACTGGCTGGCGTTAAAACCGGCACATATGTCGTTGACTCTTTCACCGAGGACACCTCCCATGGCGTGCCACCATTGGACCTCCGTGGCTGCCTGGGCTCCGCCCACGGCAATCCCCCACACCAATGCGCAAATAGCTAAAAACATAAAACATTTTTTCATTTGACACCCTCCTTTCAGTTGTAATGATAGTGGTCGTGCAAAATGTTACAATTCAATATTTAGAACACCTTAGGTGTTTAATATTTTGTGAGGTCTCCCGAATGGGCTGCGTCCGGGATGTTCACCAATAACTTTTTGCAAAACCGTCCCTGTTAACAAATTGGATTTAGTAATTAACTCTGAAATGAAAATTCTCAGTGTGATGTAGATCGGAAATTTAACCATCGTAATACCCGGGATCAGGGGCACATGGTTCAGAACGCTTTGCAAAGGACGATTTTCGGACATCAGTACGACACCTTTCTACTTTAAGCTGGCGAAACTGATCTGCCTAAACCATCAAATTCGAGCAGATTAAATGCGAAGTTTGCTATTATCGGTTGAATGGGAACTTCACTGGTTTATAACCAAATTATTTCGAATTTGACAATGTCTTTTTTTGTAAAGTATTTTTTTTATTTCTCTGGTTCTATAAGCCCTTTAATAAACAGGCGCTGCATAACCACCACCACGATTACCGGCGGCAGCAATGCGAGCATGGCGGTTGCCATGACGTTGCTCCAATCCGGAATACCATCCATTACACTCAGCATCTGGGTAATGGCCATGACAATTGTGGTCATTTCCGTATCGGTGGTGATCAAAAGCGGCCAAAGATACTGGTTCCAGCCGTAGATAAAAAGGATCACAAACAAAGCCGCTATATTTGTACGGGATAGGGGCAGCAGTACATCAAGGAAAAAACGGACAGGACCCGCACCGTCGACCCGGGCTGCTTCGGCCAGTTCGTTCGGTACGGTTAGATATAACTGACGGAACAAAAATGTGGCCGTGGCCGAGGCGATCAACGGAAGTATCAGCCCGGTATACGAATTTAGAAGGCCAAGATCGGATACTACCTTAAACGTCGGTAGGATGCGAACTTCTACCGGCAGCATGAGAGTCATAAAAATAATCCAGAAAAAAAACTTTCTGAGGGGGAAGCGGAAATAGACGATGGCGTAAGCGGAAAGGATGGAGATGGAAATTTTACCGACGACAATGCCAAGTGCCATTACCAGGCTGTTCCACATCATCATGCTGACCGGGGCACCCACTGAGTCGGCCTTGCCCTGTTTCAATACCCTTGAATAATTTTCAATCAGCTCATTGCCAAACAAGCCATGGACGGTTCCCAGTGCATCTTCGCTTCTGTGGGTGGAAGCCACGAACGTGATATAGATTGGAAAGATGACGACAACAATGCCCAATATCAGAATCCCATGGGTAATGACGTTTTGTAAGGGGCGGTTTTCGACCATTGCAGGGACACCAAGCTGTTAATTGATAGGAAATGATGCTTATAAGTTTTGCAGGCCGGATAAGTTTAACGCTAAACTTGCCAAATAAATTTTTGCTTTATTTGGCTGTTAGAATTAGTTTAGCGCTAAACATGCTGGTTGCCTATAAATCATATGCCAAAATGAATGTCAACCATTTTTTGCTTTTAGCTATAGATTATCAGAAAGAATAATAATAAAAATGAGAATCCATGATCTGTCGCTTTACGGTTGCGGTTAAAATTCGATGGGTGTTGAAAGGGGAGCCTAGGAGGTCATTTTTGAATCTAATTAACTGATATAAATCTTAATTTTACGTTACCCAGGGAACATGGTCTCTGGGTCGCTTTATTATATATTAAGAGTCTCTATTTTCAAGCTCCATCAATTCTGAAATGATAGAAAAATAGCCTTCCAGGGATTGCATCATCATGGCGATATCCACCCGTTCATCGGATGTATGGGCATAGCGCTCTTCTGTTCCGGAATATCCAATGGTCGGAATACCCAGCAATCCGGCTGTCATGCTGCCATCTGTTCCAAATTTCCAATATTTAATATCCGGCTGCTGTCCGGTTTTTTTTAGCGCCAAAAGTATCTTTTGGACCAGGGGGTGGTCTTGATTGGTAATCCAGGGCGGATGATATTTTTGAACTTCTTTTTTATAACCGGTATAGGATTTTTCAACTATTTTTCTGACGCTGACAGTTGCTTCAAATTGGGGATCTTCTTTTTTGATTTCTTCAAATAAATGTTCAAATTCCGCCAATAACTCTGTTAAACTCTCTTCGGGCATATATCGGCGATCAATTGAAATTTCACATTCATCCGGAATGATACTCAAGGTCCCTGGCTTACAGATTAAATCCGTTACGGTAATCGAGCTATCGCCCAGGATCGGATGATTGCTCAATTTGCCGGTCATTTCGTTAAATATGTAGTCGAGCACCGGCATCATTTTCTCAAGCGCATTGATGCCGTCCTTTGGTATTGAAGAATGCGCCGTTTTGCCTTTCGTTTTTACCACGAGTTCCACTTTTCCCCTTTGTCCCAGCACAACACCGAGGCCGGTCGGCTCACATAAAAATACCAGATCGCAACCGAGTTTTTTAATTGGCAGGGTTTTTTGGCATAAATAGTCCATACCGAACATTTCGGCGGCCTCTTCATGCACCACGGCAGAAAAAATCAGATCCCCTTTAAACGAAGATCCCTGCTCTATTGCTAGTTTTAGAAGTTTCATTACAAATAGATGAACGGCAAGGCCCCCTTTAAGATCTGCTGCACCCCTGCCATGGATATTACCTGATTCATCGATTACGCCACCAAACGGATCATACGGACTCCAACTATCAATATTGCCGGCCGGCACGACGTCCAAATGCCCGTTCAAAAGAATATTAATTCCTTTTTCTTGCCCATGGATAACACCGACGACATTTCCAATCCCATCGATAAAAGCGTCGTCCACGTCAAATTCTTTCAGTTTCCTTAAGATTACGTTTGCCAGTTTACCTTCCTCACCGGTAAAAGAGGGTATTTTTATGATTTCTTGCGTGAATTCTATCACATCTTTTTGAATAGCTTTAATTAGTTTTATCATGGAGATCTCTCTTTATTTGGCAGGACGTCAAACCCCGTTAATTCGTGCCCGTTTTAATTTCCGGATAGGCACTAATTAGGCAGCTATTTCTTTTCAGGAGGAGAAATGAATTTTTAGTGGGCTATCGTTTGACGGAGGTTGAATTCCTTATCACCAGCTCGGTTTCGAAAATATACTTTTTTTTATCGGCATCCTTTTCTAAAAGTATCATTGCCGCTTTTTTTCCCATATCATAGAATGGCCACTTAATTGCGGTTATGGACGGATCCATCAGCGGCATGATTTCGTTATCAATGTAGCAAATGATTGAAATATCTTCCGGTACTTTTAGACCCGAATCCTTAACGGCTTTCAAACAAGCCGGGACCATTTCAAAACCGCCGACCAGAAAAGAAGTAACAGAGGGGATGTTCTTGATAATTTTTAGCGTCTTCTCATATGCCAGCTGGAAATCATAGTCACAAAATTCTACCAGATCGTCATCAACATGGAGTTCATTATCTTTAAGTGCTTTTTTATATACTTTTATTATTCGCGTATTAACGGTTGCTTCGCGTGTGCCTATGATCAAGGCTATTTTCCGGTGACCTAAATCCGCTAAATATTTTACTGCATTGTAAGCATCTTTTTCGTAATCTATGCCCACATAATTTATTTTAGCTCTGCCCCAATAATAATTTAATATCACATAGTTGAAATTCAATTGATCCAAGCTTTTGATATAGTTATTAACAAAGTTCGGGCTCGTATAGCGGGTATTAAATATGATCAACCCGTCTACCGTATTTTGCTTCACAATCTGGCTGACCGGCCGGTTTCGATATAGTTTTCTGCCGCCGGAAAATAAAACAAGATCAAATCCCTTTTCACTGAGAACGTCCTGAATCCCGGTAATCATTTCCATGAAGGTATAATTACGGAAGATCGGAATTTCAAACGGGGTATATAACCCGATTGAATTTGTTTTGCCGGATGCAAGCCTCTTGGCAGTTAAATTCGGGTTGTAGTCCAATTTTCTGACGGCATCAAGAACACGCTCTCTTGTTTTTTGGCTCACTCTTGACCCGGCAGCATTGTTGATAACCAGAGACACGGTGGTATGAGATACGCCGGCTGCCTCAGCCACTTTTTTGAGTGTCATATCCATAAAAATTTCTCTCAATTAATCCGCCATGAAAAAAGCACACTGAGGGGAATAAAATGTTTTATGAAAGCTGGAGATAACTGTTAGATTGAAGCTGCCGCGGATTAATTACCTTATGCTTCACATAATACATTTGATATTTATGACAAAATTTTTTCAATTGCTGTGATGTTTTTGGTCAAAGTTTACCGTTAAACAAAATACTAAGCAGCCCGGGCACTGTCAAGTATGAAATGGGAGTGTAATAAGATAGGACAAACCATCAGCATTTTTTGGGTCATCCTTCCGTAAAATTATTAGGGCGAAGGATTTGTTGCAGATTCGGTTTGAAGTCTTAGTTTTGGATTGCAATTACATGAATTTTGCACGCAAATGAACGGTTACAAAAAATACTATGCCATTTAACCTAAAGTGATTGGTTCCAAGTTCAGAGTTCAAAGGTCAAATAATGCTGATTGGAGAAAGATACCTCATGAATACCCATGAAGGGAAGATACGCCGCTTTTCGATTTATATTCTAATCATAATCGTTGCCCTGTTTTTTTTAGTTTCGTGCAGAACACCGGAAAACGGTACCCCCGGGGACGGGAATAAACTACCGGCGAAAAAACTACTCATCGTCGGTCATCGCGGTGCAGCCGGCCTGGCACCTGAAAACACATTAGCGGCTTTTGGAAAGGCCTGCGAATTAGGAGTGGATGCTGTTGAGCTGGATGTTTTATTGACCTTGGACGGAAAAATTGCGGTGCATCACGATTACACGTTAAAATCGGAAATCACGCGAACGCCGGACGGGGAGTGGTTGAACCGCCCCGGATCGGCAATCAAGGATTTAACGCTTGCGCAACTGAAAACATACGATGTCGGTCGGCTGAAACCCAACACCCGGTATTCGCGGCGTTATCCTGAGCAGCAGCCCGCAGATGGAGAACGCATTCCAAATCTTGGTGAAGTAATATCAATGATAGAAGCAAAGTGTGGTCCTGCTAACCAGCTCTGGGTTGAAATCAAGACCAATCCGGAAAAGCCACATCTCACGCCGGCGCCGACCTCTGTCGCTGATGCAGTTGTGAAGCTTCTGCGGGAGCAGGATTTTGTCGGCCGGGTCCGCATCCTTTCCTTTGATTGGCGAGGACTGATACATATTCAGAAAATTGCACCTGAAATTCCGACGGTCTACTTGTCACTGGTTGGTAGAGGCTTGAATAATATCAAGCCTGGCCAGCCCGGGCCGTCTCCCTGGATGGCCGGCTATGATATCGATGATTTTCAGGGTTCAATCCCCCAGGCCGTTAAGGCAGCCGGTGGTCTGTATTGGGCTCCTTATTACAAACACACTACAGATAACCTATTAAAAGAAGCCCACGAGCTGGGACTTCAAGTCTATGTATGGACCGTTGATTCCAGCAGTGAAATAGTTCGTATGATTGAGATGGGGGTGGATGGAATTATTACCAACCGTCCCGATATTCTTAAAGCAGTCGTGGGATTAAGGTAAAGATCTCTTGGGAAAAAATTTTGTGCGTACATCTGATCTATATAGGCACAGGGGTAACATCAAAATAAATTCTAAACCGGTTGCCTCAGAAGGTTTTACCCAACAATAAAATCCCAAATCTCAAGCATCAAATTACAAATAAATCTCAAATTCCAATATTCAATGACCAAAACATTCACAGCAGCAGTATCGTATCACTTTGCAAAGATGGGGCTGTCGGTTTAGACTAACGAAGCCTTGGGATTGGCCCTGCCGTTTCTTGACACGTCAAACGGCGTCCCTTATATTGCGCGTTGAACTATTTGCGCAGCTCAACCAACTCAACCAACTCAATCAACCAGTCAACCAATCAACTAATTAGGCCAGGGTGGATGAATATGCAAAAAACAATGTTATTAGCCGTTGTGGTAATTTCCCTTATCTTCATTGGTTGCACGGCTCCCAAGATTCGACTTTTTCCCAGCCAGGCGGATCCTCTGCGAGAGTTCACCCTTGAAGGCAAGGCGGATCAAAAAATCCTGGTTATTCCGGTCCGCGGGGTTATATCGGATACCCCCCGCGAGGGGTTTGTCCGCACGCGGCCGAGTCTGGTGCAAGAGGTTGTTTCCCAGCTTAGACTTGCCGAAGACGATAAAAAGGTTAAAGCGGTTGTATTAAAAATTAATTCACCGGGCGGCTCCGTGACGGCCAGTGATATTCTTTTTAACGAAATATTAACCTTTAAAGCGCGATCCGGAGCAACAGTAATCGTTGCCATGATGGGTGTCGCCGCCTCAGGTGGCTATTACATTTCCCTGCCGGCCGACTACATTTTTGCTCATCCCACGACGTTAACCGGCTCCGTCGGCGTTATTTTCCTGCGGCCTAAAGTGACCGGTCTGATGGAGAAAATCGGTGTGGGGGTTGAAGTCAACAAATCCGGCATCAACAAAGACATGGGGATGCCTTACCGGTCGGCAACTGCGGAAGAGAAAAAGATATTGCAGATCATGACCGATCGATTGGGAATACGATTCGTCGATTTGGCGGCTAAATATCGCAACTTCGATCCGGCGCTGACAGCAAAAATTGCCACGGCCCGGGTGTATCTGGCCCAAGAAGCCCTTGAGCTTGGGATGGTGGATGAGATCGGCTACCTGGATCAGGCGATTACCAAGGCCAAACAACTGGCCGATCTGCCGGACAATGCCAGGGTGATCGTTTACCGCCGCACCGAATACCCGGACGATAATATATACAATACCTCCACGCGCTATGGCGGAGGCGATTTGTCCGTCATATCCGTGGATCTACTTCCCGATTCCCTTAACCAATTGCGAACCGGTTTCTATTACTTGTGGCCGGTTGCGACATTGGGGGATTGAGATAGATTACAGATGGCAGAGTATTGAATTCGGAATTGGACCCGTCGTCGTCCGATAAGGCGGGACTATGCCGCGGCTATAGATGCGGAAGTCGGAATTATAGGATCCCAGAAGACAGAACCTGGGTATCGGGTGTCAGCCCAGCCGCTGGCCGCAGAGGCGGCCAGTCGAAGCGAAGAGAAAATCCCCTCTAACTCCCCTTATAGAAAAGGGGAAAATAACAAACTTCTTTGAGTGCTAAAAAAAATACAATGTGTTGCATTAAACGATATTGATTTGTGGGAGCGGTTATTAACCGCGATTTCCCGTAATTATGGGATTGCGTTTTGTGCTTCAGATCCTTCAGAGGAGGCTTTCCTATGCAAATAGCGCCTGACGACTTACTTTACTTCATTAACTGTGCTCTGGACGGTATGGTTCGTATCGCCGAAGAGTTGGGTGACGAGCGTGTCAATTTGCGCCCGGACATTCCCGGCGCCAACTCGCCGTATGCCATACTGTACCATTGTGTTGGCTGCACCAACTTCTGGATCGGTGGGCTCATTGCCGGCCGTCAGGTCACCCGTGACCGTGATGCTGAGTTTCAGGCACAGGGCACGGTGGCCGGCATTCGCCAAGCTGTGCGTGCCCTCCAAAAGCAATTACGGGAAGATATCACGCATGTGCAGGGGGACCAGCCCTTGGCCTATCCCGACGCTTTGCTACCGCTACAAGCGTGGACCAAGCAGCAGGGTGTCCAGCATTGGCGTCAGGGCAAAGCATTGATTCATGCGTATGAGGAGCTTTCCCAGCACCATGGACAGATGGAGATTACGCGTGATATTTTAATGCACCAGGGTTCACATGCCTCGCAGAAGTAAGTCCTTTTTGCATCCAACCTTTAACCACAATTCACAAGCCCCCCTTTATTTAACGCTATGCCCCATGTCCCTGCCCCCACAGGGTAACCTTAAAGTAAATTTTTATCCAGTTGCATCAGAAGGGTGAAAAGGCGTTAAAATTCCAAATCACAAGCACCAAATAGCAAATAAATCTCAAATTGCAATATTCAATGACCCCTTAAGTATATGAAAGAAAAGGGTATCTCCGTGCCGGCAACGCTCTTGCCATAGGAGAAACGTCTTGACGAATCCCAGCCGGCGGCTCTTTTTAGGGGCCGCCGGCTTAGCTTTAACCCTTTTTGTGGTGGGTTTGCTTGCCCCCGGAGGCCTGGAACTGCAAGTGGTACCGGTTAAAGGTGGCTTGCCGTTGCTGGTATTGCCCATGAAGCCGGGCGAAAGATTTACATTACATTATTACCATTCGGTTGAAAACGCCCCCATCTGGGAAGAGCACAGCCTGGATGAAAAGGGGCGTATTTTCATAGAAGAAGAGCGATATTTAAAATTCGGTGCCGGGATGGGGCGGATGCCGGGAGTGGGGCGTATGGTTCGTCTAGGGCCTTATGAAGTCATTGAAGATATGCACATGCCGACCGGCAATTTTATCCTGCGGATCGGTAGCCCCGGTGTTGATCATACCGTGATATGGCGCGACCACAGCGTCAATCTGACCGGCACCGGGCTCCGGTTTTCGTCTCTGGTGGTTTCGCTTTCTCAGGGTATTCCGTTATTGGCCCTGTTGCTGGTCGCACTGACTTCTCTTTTGCTGGGTATGGGCCTGCCGGTAACGGCCTCTTATATTGTTTTAATTATTCTGGCCGGTCCCGGTCTGATGGATCTGGGGATACCCTTGTTGACGGCCCACATGATTGTTTTCTGGTACAGGTAGGATGCCAATGTGACACCGCCGGTGGCGCTGGAGTCTTTTGCTGCATCGGGCATTGCCGGTTCAAGCCCCATGAAAACCGCCTTTACGTCCTGGAAGTTGGCTAAGGGCCTTTATATATTACCCATCATTATGGCCTATCATCCGTTGCTGTTAAACGGTCCGACCGGGGCGGTTGTTTTAACGGTGATTCTGTCCACCCTGGCCATCATTTCATTTGTGGCCTGCATGGAGAGATATTTTCTGACCAATATGAGCTGGCCCGAAACCATTTTACATGGTGCCACCGCCGTGATGCTCATCTGGAACATCCGTTTGTTAAACATTTTCGGTATCATTTTATTTGTTTTGCTCGTGATCTTCCAAATCTTGAAAAGAAGGAGAAACCCCGGCAGGGAGATTTCTCGCCGGGTGTGAATGGAGCCTTTAAATTCCTGCCGATAGCGTTGTGCGCTTATTAAAAGGGTTTAAAAGCAAAGCCGGCTGTTACAACTCGTGTGAAACTACATTTATTTAGACAGGATAACAGGATTAACAAGATTTTTATTGGCTATATCCTGTCGATCCAGTTGATCCTGTCAAAAAATAAATAGAAAGAATTCATTAATTCGATGTTGGACGTTCAATGTTCGATGTTCGATGTTCATCAGTTTCTTATTTGATCAGACTGGACGCTCGCGGCTAGAGGCGGTGCTCGTGAGGAATTTGAAATATGTCCGGACAGGCCTTGCCAATACCCATCTAGCCGCCTAAAAACAGGCGTCCAACCTCGGGATTTTGCAGCAGTTCATCGCCGCTGCCGGCTATGGCCAGCTGGCCGGAGACCAGCACATAGCCGATGTCGGCAAATTCGAGGCCTTTTTTGGCGTTCTGCTCGACCATGATGATGGTCTTACCTTCATTATGCTGGAGATCGTCCAGAATTTCAAACACCATTTCGATGTAGCGGGGCTCAAGCCCGATAGAGGGTTCGTCCACCAGCAGCACATCAGGCTCCATGATCAAGGCGCGCGAGATCTCAAGGAGGCGTCGTTCCCCCCCGGAAAGAACACCGGCATTCTGGTTGCGGCGTTCGGCCAGACGGGGATACTTGGCGAGTACTCTTTCGGCGGCTTCACGGGCCTGGGACGGTTTTTGCATGAGAAATCCGCCCATGAGCATGTTTTCTTCCACTGTCATAGCTGGAAAAATAGAGGCATCCTGCAAAATGTAAGCGACCCCGGCATGTTTGAGTTTTTCATTTGGGCTGAAGTGGGTGATGTTGTTTTCACCCATCTTGATGACACCATCGGTGATGTTGGTGAACCCGTAAATGGAGTGAAGGATGGTGGATTTACCCGCACCGTTGGGCCCTATTAAACACAAAGACTGTGCTTTGCCTATGAATAAATTAAAATCATGCAAAATAACCATTTTCCCATACCCGGCATTGAGATTCTTAATGGTCAAATGCACATCATCGGACGATAGCTTTTTTAATTCTTCCGGCCCGGGTGCTTCCCCTAAAACTGAATACTGATCTGCCGGCATTTACTGTGCTCCCAGATAAGCATCGATAACCCGCTTATCATTTTTTATTTGTTCTGGTTCACCCTCAGCAAGCAGCTGCCCATGGGCCAGGCAAAATATTTTCTGGGCTAAATTCATGATAACTCTCATATTGTGCTCGATTACAAACAACGTGATACCATATTCTTTATTTATTGTGACCAACCGATCGATAATGCCATTAATCAAGGTGGGGTTAATTCCGGCAGTTGGTTCGTCGAGAAGCAGCATTTTGGGCTCGTTCATTAATGCCATTGCCAGTTCCAGGAGCTTTTGTTGACCAAAGGATAAATCGCCGGCCCTGAGTTTTCTTTTCTGGTACAGACCCACAAAATTCAATAAATTTTCGGATTTTGCAGTTAATTCCTCAGGAATTTTAGCAAACATGGAAAAAATATTGTCTTTTTCCGGTTTGGCGCTGATCAGCATGTTTTGAACGCAGTTCAGTTTTCCGTAAATTCTCGTTTGCTGAAAAGTTCTGAGCAAACCCAGTTTGGCCACAACCGGCACCGGAAGTTCGGAAACTTCCTTTCCTTCAAATTGAATTGATCCCTCATCGATCGGATGGGTTCCTACGATTGAATTAAACAGTGTTGTTTTTCCCGAACCATTGGGCCCGATTAATCCAACAATACTTCCCTCCTCAACGGCCAAAGAAATATTTTCGTTGGCTTTCACGCCACCGAAATATTTGTAAACCTTATCAACTTTTAATATTTTGCCCACTATTTCAACTCCACCTGCGCTTTTATATCGGCTTCATCGACAACCTCACCGAATCTGGCAGGATATCTTTCTCTCAGCCCTCCCATGATGCCTTCAGGGAAGAAAACGACAATGATCACAATCAGAACCCCAAGAGCAACATACTGCCAGCCCAGAAAGAATGTCCAGAATCCTTCTTTAAATATATGAAAAATCATCGCTCCAATTATGGGTCCCCAAAGCGTTCCTTTTCCTCCAAGCATAACCATCAGAATCATGAAAACACCGTAGGTTGTTACGGCAAAAGCAATCTCCACCGGTTCAATATAGCCAATCATATTCCCCACTAAACCACCGGCTATACCTAAAAAAAATGCTGAAACAATCCAACCGGTAATTTTGTATCTCATGGTATGAATTCCCATGGCCTCAGCCTTATCTTCATTGTCCCTGATTGCATTGAGAACCAATCCAAACCTTGTTTTATAGGCCCATTTTAAAAACAGGAAGGTAGCTACCATTAATATAAAGCATAAATAATAAAAAAACTGCGATCTTAACTCTATACCGCCGATACCTTTCGGCCAGGGTGGAGCGGTCATTCCCTGTCCGGCTCCGATTAATTCAATGCCACCCGCGATTTCACCCGCGGCAATGCCCAAACCCAGAGTACAAATACCAAAGTATTGACCCCTAAGTCCAAAAACACCATAACCAATCGTTGCGGCTACAAGCGCAGGGATAATACCGGCCAGGATCAAACCGACGAAGAGTCCTTGAAAATACTGAAAGGGAGCATGTATGAACGTTTTTTCCCCTCCACTGGCAGTCCATTCCGCCAGGGGAAAGAACAATCCTATTTGGATGCCGGCACAGACATACATCCCGATCCCGAAAAAAAAGATATTACCGAAACTGGTGTAACCCGTCTGTCCTCCCTGCACGTCCCATGTCAGGGCCAATACGACGAGTATCCACATGATGGATATTTGAAGCTTAAAAGCAGGGAACAAAAATGGTGCCGCAAGCCCGAATGCCAGTATTATTCCATAAAAAGGAAGTCTATTTTTTGTCATATTAAATATTCACGTTTTCTGGATAATTTAAATCTTTTATAAACCAGAATTAGAACCAATAATAAAAAGGTCGCTCCTATTCGAAATTCTGTTCCAAGAATATAATCCGCAAATTCTTCAAATACACCCAAACCCATACCTGACAAGGCGACTCCGGGCAAATTTCCCAGGCCTGCTATGATGACAATCATGAAGGATCTGACAGTGTATGGCAGACCAACGTAAGGATGCAGAGTGAATGTAATCGCGATCAAAGCTCCGGCAATACCACACAATGCGGCATTAATTCCAAAGATGGCCGAATATACTTTTTCCGTATCCACACCTAAAATCTTGGCCGCTCTTGCATTTTGTGCAGTTGCCCTGATTGTACGGCCCAGCTTAGATTTTTTCATAAATATAACCAAAATTATGGCGAATATAATACTTACCAGTGCTGAAAAGATCTTTGCGTTGGGCAAGGTAACAGAATTGTCAAACAGAAGTGTGGTGCCAAAATCTGACTGGGCAACGACAACATCCGCTCCAAAAATAATATTCATCAGTTGTTGCGCTAATATGCTGATCCCAAAGGTTGCTAAAATTGAGATAAACAAATCTCTATCAACAATCCTGTTGATGACAGTCTTATAAAGAAGCAAACCAACAAAATACATGATAATTGGAGAAACGATGACCCCAAATGCTGGATGAATGCCGGCTGTGTACATGAAATATGCAATATAGCCGCCCAAAATCACCAATTCTCCCTGGGCAATATTGATGATTTTCATTACGCCCCATTGCAAAGCCATTCCGTATGCGATTAAGGCAAAAAGAATTCCTAATAGAATCCCATCCATGGAAGCCTGAACCATTAATATCGGAGCTTGAAAAATTAGTATGTCCATAATGTTATGATAAAAAAAAGCCCCCTATAATCCAGGGGGCATTAAATATTAATATTATCTTTCAGACCACTTCGGTGTTGGGTGGACTAACTCGGAAGATGCCCATTTAGTTGGTGCAACTACCATATTCTCACAGGTATCACCTTTACATCTCACTTGAAACAATACCATGGGTTTCGCAATGTTTTGGCCTTGCGGACTAAACTTTATGTTCCCATAAAAAGTTTGCATGTCAGTTTCCGCCAAAGCATCACGGACTTTTTCTTTGTCGAAAGAATTAGCTCTTTCAAAAGCATCCTTCCATACCAATAATGCAGCTGCAGACTCTGCGGCTTGATACGGAGGAGTATAACCATATTCAGCGTTGAAATCTTTATCAAAAGTCGCTGCCGTGCCAAAGAATTTATCTTTGTAACTCAATGATTTATGCCACTGAGCGGCACACAACGCATACTCAGCTTTTTTACCATGTTGCTTAGCTAATTTAGAGGCATCGCAATGTGTCATTGCCAGCATCGGGACATCGACTTTCATTTCAGAAATCTGTCTGATTGCTGTCAATGCGCCTTTAGAGTGACCGGATACAACAAGCACATCAGGCTTAGTCGCTTTAACCTTTGCCAATGTTGCCGCCATATCGTTTAACTCTTTCGGTAACTTGTCATCAATAATGATCTTTGAGCCTGTTCTTTTTGCTGCATCGAGAATACCTAGTCTCACGTCTTGTGAGAATGCATCTTGTTCAAATGCCATTGCGATCTTGACTGGTTTACCACCATTTTTTTCAACAGCCAAATCGATCGCAACTTCAAGATATTGGTTTGCTGCGGATAATACTGCGAACAAATATTTGTACCCTTTTGTAAACAATGACCTTGATGCGCCATTCGCTTCAACCATAGGAATTTTGTTTTCCTCGGTTACCGGCGCCATGGCTTTGGTTAAACCTGAACTGTACGGTCCAAGCATATACTTAACGCCATCTTGCTTAATGAGTCTTTCAGCGAGCTGAGCCGCTCGGCCTGAGTTAGATTCATCATCATAATAAATTATTTTAAATTTATATGACTTTTCTCCTATTTTGACTCCGCCTTTACCATTTATCCTTTTAACAGCAAGTTCATAACCATTTTTTGTATGCTTGCCGTTTGTGGAATATTTTCCAGTAAGAGAGACCGCGGCACCTAAAATTATCGTATCTCCTTCAACCTTGGCCCAGGTTGAACTCGAAAAGACAAGACCGATGGCGGCTGACACGACCACCAATGTGATTAGAAATTTTTGTTTTCCCGTCATGACGCTTTCCTCCTTATTTAAGTTTATTAGGTTGGTGCTCTATCCCCCACCTAGGTAATACGACACGCAAATTGGCCCCCAGCCTCCGAACTAATTAGCCTCTGCGTATCGGCGAACCAAATGCAATAACACATTGTAGCGAAGGCATGTAAATAATAGATGCAATATAAAAAACTGAATGTCAAGCAGAAAATGAGTTGGATTTTTAGATGGAAATGAAAAAAGATCAATATTTTTAGTGTATTAGTCGCCATTTGTCAGTCTGGAGGCTCAAACCGGCGGCTAATTTGGGCCAAAATATCCGGCCACTTTGAAATCTATCGGGAGAATTGGCCGCCATCCGTTGACCAGCAAGGGGGCTTTTTAATGTAGACGCCGGGACAGTGATGTCTTCCGGAGATCCGGCCTTTTTGGTGTGATTGCACGGCCAATTCAGACTCACCTAATTTTTCTTGACGTGGACCATAACCGAATGTACGTTGTCGATTATCGGCAATATAGAGATTGGTTGATTGACCGTACCGTTTTTCCAATCCGAAATCCACATTCCGAAATCAGAAATCGATAAGCTGGATTCTGACATCTGTCTTCTGGTCTCGGATTTCTTAAAGCACAAGGAACAACCATGCGTGAGGTACACGTCGATGAGATCATCTTAACGGTTCGGCAGCTTTGCATCGATGCCAACATCGAAATTAGACCTGATACACTCCAAGCTTACCGAATGGCATTGGACGATGAGGAGTCAGAAGTTGGCCGTGAGGTACTGGAGCTGTTGATTCGGAATGCAGAGGTAGCAAAAGCGCAACGATTACCTTTTTGCCAAGATACGGGATATGCCGTATTGTTCGTTGAACTTGGACAGGAAGTCCATTTTCTTGGCGGTTCTCTATCGGAAGCTTTTAATGAAGGGGTGCGCCAGGGATACCGGGACGGATTTTTACGCAAGTCTTTGGTGCGAAACCCCTGTGAGCGGGAAAACACGGGTGATAATACTCCGGCGGTAATCAACACCGTCATCGTTTCCGGCGACCGGATCAAGATTGATCTTCTTATCAAAGGCGCGGGTTGCGACAATGTCAGCGCTTTGAAAATGTTCACTCCGGCTGAAGGCCTTGAGGCCGCCAAAGACTTTATCGTTGAGACTGCGGACATGGCCGGACCCAACGCCAGTCCGCCATTTGTTATCGGGGTAGGGATGGGCGGACCCTTCGCCCGTGCCGCGCTGCTGGCCCAGAAGGCGCTGCTTTGGCCGGTTGGAACGCCAAATCCTGATTCGAAATTGAATGCCATCGAGAAGGAACTAATGGAGAGAATAAACAGCCTCGGCATCGGTCCGGCCGGATTTGGCGGGCGGGTGACGACCCTGGGAGTTCATATCGAAGCTTTTGCCACCCACATCGCGAGCTTTCCCGTAGCGGTGAATATTGATTGCCATTCACATCGGGGAAAGGGGGTGGTCCTGTGAGCGGTGAAGATATGAGCGAAATCCGAACCCCTCTTAGCAAAAACATATTGAAAAAATTGCGGACCGGCGATCAGGTGAAAATCTCCGGCACTATTTACACAGCCAGAGATGCTGCCCACAAACGGATGTACGACACAATCGAGCAGGGAGGACGGTTGCCTTTTGATCCGGCGGGTCAGGTCATTT
>Ga0209637_1000020_pt1 | contig 107321 bp, 91 predicted proteins | sample OlaalgELextract3_2_FD_187379 | JGI IMG/M metagenome (GOLD analysis project Ga0209637, IMG submission 187379) | Olavius algarvensis symbiont microbial communities from Tuscany, Italy - Type G ELBA extract 3 (SPAdes) (version 2) | ecosystem: Host-associated > Annelida > Digestive system >... | reverse complement strand
GGGATATTTCGATGGGGGGTTCGCCGGGGGTCCGGGCGAGATTGAGCACAACCCAGATGAGGTCTGTGACCTCCGTGGCGAGCAGGATAAAGAGCAGTGGGGCTTCTTTGAACTTGACCTTCAAAAATAGACACGTCGATAAGTGCGCGACCGCCGTCATGATTTCTCCTTGCAGTTGGCTGCCTGTTGTTGCGGACCTTGCTCAGTTAAATGGGGTTGCATTTCGCTCCCTCCAGCGTCTGAATCAATGGTGTAGCGCCGGGGCGCTAAAACATGGGAATGCGACTGTTGTATGCCTCCCATAATTCACCGAGGAAGAGTTTGCCAAACTTCTGCAGCGCCTCAAGTCGCTCGGCGGCCGTGGGGGCTTCGGCCTGAAAGGTCGTGAGCTGCTTGAGGAAGTCGAGCATGTTGATGTAGATGATGCCCTTCGCCACTGGCTCAAGACTTTCTTCATCCTTGGCTTCGACGTGCCCCTCAAATATTTGGGTATAAAGCGTCGTGGTGTCGCTCCACAAGTCAAAGCCGGGGTCGTCCCGGATGACCTTGAAGCCGCTGAGGGTTAATTGTCGGCCATTGGGGTCGCTAAAAAAGAGGCGGTAAAGCATGCGCTTCTCATCGCGCTCGGGATCGTCCACAAAGAGATTGAACCGCCCCATTTGAACTTCCATGCGCCCACCCAGGGCTTCCGATTCTATATACCCCACCGCTTCGGCGTCCTGGCCGGGATTTTTTGAAATGGCGTCCAGGTCATCGATGGTGATGGTCAGGTGAAACATGATGTTTGTGTTGTTGTCCTCACCTCGCTCGGCGCCGCGGGTATAGCTGGTCTCTCCTTCTGTAAAGAAGCCTTTCATTTCTTCGGTGAAGCTCACAGACGCGTTTTCTTTCGGCGCCGGTGGCTGGCTGGCTTGCTGATGGCGGCGTAGGAAGGGGAGGAACAAGGGAAATACTTCGGCGGCGCAGTTATTGCCCATAAAGATGTCCTGGTGGCCATATCCGGGCACCTCGAGATATTCATAGCCGCCGATTCCCTTGGCTTTGATGCGCTCGGCCGTGATTCGGTTGGCGCCCGGAAAAATGTTGTTGCAGTCTCCAGAGATGAACAGGGTCGGCACCGCGATATCGCCCACGTTGTCAAAATAACGGTCGGGTAGGCTGTCGTATTCTGGTCGTCCGTCATATTTGACGAATGTATTTTTGGACAGGAGGCCTTTGCGCACGTTGCGGAAATATTGCATGGCTACCGGTCCAAAAAGTTCGGTGAACCGGTCGTGCGTTATGGGGTCCATATTCTGGTGTACAAACATCGCTGGAAATCCGGTCCCCCAGGTAAAGCTCAGCAGGTTGCAGGCGTGCTCATTGCATTCCAGGTGTACATACCCGATCAACTTGGCCAGCATTCTGCCCAACCAGGGCTGACCAGGTGCGTTTCGTTCGGCCCATTTCGGGTCGATGAAATCGAGTTTGAGCACACGGTCTATCAGAAAAGGCGCCACCAGGATCTTAATCAGAGACCACAGTCTCACTTTCGGGTTGAGAGAGACGCTGTTGGAAATGACGCTGGTGATTCCGGACACGGTTTTACCATACAGCGCTGCATGGAAGGTAACCGACCCCAGGCAATGGCAGATGACGTGGAGCCGATTGCCGCGGATGGCTTCTTGAATGAAGTTTACAATCGTGGGCCAATCGTGCAGCGCAATGTCCTCAAAATTGAATTTGACTTTGGCGCTGTAATTGTAAGCGTAGTGATTGCTCATCCGAAAATCAGCCAGCCAGACATCAAAGCCGTGATCGTGCAGGAAGGCTGCTAGGCAGTCATGTTCGGGCATTACGAACATATCCGAAGAGGTCGTCAGGCCGTGGATGAGCAGGACCGAATCTTTTGCCCCTGGATGGGCGAGGTGAGACAAAGAGATGTTGACCCCATCCTGGGTGGTCAGCCTGTGCAGGGTTGTCCTGAGGGTGCCGATCTGATGGGTTTTGACCTCATAGACCCGATCGGACATCGGCTCAGTCATCGGTTCCTCTATCACAATGGGTATACTACTGCCCTTCGGGGTTTTTTTGAGGACCATCTTTTCGGCACAGCGATTGGCGACGGCGGCGATGGTCAAGGAAGGGTTGGGCCCCACCGGGCCTGGCATCGCCGCCCCGTCGACAATGAACAGACCGGGGTGGCCAAAGGCTTCTCCATATGGGTCGACAACGCCTTCCATCGGGTTGCGGCCCATCGGGCATCCTCCAAGCGGGTGGACGGTGATCAGGCGCTTTAGATAAGAGAGGGGGTTGCGGCGGAACTGTCCGTTCATCGCATGGACCACGTCCTGCGCCGTGTCGGCGAGTCGGTCAAAGAAATCGGCAGATTCATGGCGGGTCCAGTCCACGTCGAGATGCTTGCCTCGTAGCTGCATCTGGCCATCTGGAATATCGCGACCCATGCCCAGAAGGGGCAGGGAGGTCGAAGAGAATGCGGCAGGACCCATCAGGTCAGAAAGTTCTGCCCCAATGTCGGTGTCGCGGTTGATGCCCAGCAGGCTAGAGACATATCGCCCGCTAAACTTCAGCGACCGCACAATTGCGCCGCCCAGCCCCGCCATTTCCACGATCCAGTTGAGAAATTCGGGGTAGCCGGCATCCTCCAAATAAAATCCACGTCCCTGCCCGCCATCGAGGGCATCGGGCACACGGATGGCACTTGTGATGACTGGCGCGCCCGAGGGATCCATTAACTGCCGGCACTTGAGGGCAAAGGTCAGCAGATCGCCATTGCCGCAAAATCGACTGCCCAACTGTCGACTGAGGCCAGGGAAGTACGCCCGATTGCGAAGCAGCAAATAGGTCGAGCCCAGGGATCCCGCTGCCAGGACCAGACGATCGGCCGTGATGCGTACCTGCGCCGGGCGAGACTTGTCTGTTTTTTTGCCTCCAGCTTCCGGGTGATGCTCGATGTAGGATATGGCATATCCCCCGCCCGGGAGGGGCTGGAGACCTTTGACCTCACAGCCGGTTCGCAACTCTGCTCCGAGGCGTTGGGCTTCGGTCAGGTAGTTGTAGTCGAGCGTGTTTTTGCTGCCATGGTTACAGCCGATATCACACTCTCCGCAAAGTCGGCAGGTTTGACGTGCTTTTCCGTGCAGGTTGGGGTAGGCTTCCTCAATCGGTTCCCCTGGGACGGGGTTCTGCCCGTTGTTGGCGAAGGTCACTGCCAGCTTGGGCAGCTGCCAATCCAGGCGAAGCTGGTCTGCTGCTGCCTTGAAAGCGCGTGTTTTGTGGGTGTTGTTATATGGGGAGTGCTCAAAGGGGTACCGCTGGGCGTTGAGCATTTGCTCAACCTGGTCGTAATGGGGCTCGAGGTCTTCCCGGGTAATGGGCCAGTATTCATACCCGCCACGGCGCAGGTCTTCGCGCACGAACCACTTTCCGTCTTTTCGAATGAGCACGTTGGCATAGATCAGTGAGCCGCCTCCCAGTCCGCTTGAAACCACGGCGTCCAGCCCGCGGAAAGACCAGATGTTGAACATGCCGTGCAGGCCTTTGCTGGGATCCCAAAAATTCTGTTTCATCTCCAGGGGGCTTCGGGCGAAAGCACCTGGCGGATAGGCCTTGCCGCGTTCCAGCAGGCATACCCGCAGGCCAGCTTCGGCCAATCGATAGGCGGAGACCGATCCCCCAAAGCCGGAGCCGACCACAATAGCGTCGAAGTGTGTCTCTGTCATACGGGCCTCTCAGTCTCATCAAGCAGTTCCCCGTGGTGTGCTGTGTTGGGGTTGATCAGGATAGGGTTTTCGATGAGCCGAAATGTCGGGTCCGAGACGTTGTCGATGCCCACGGGATAGACGGTTAGGTTGCCTGCTTTATTAATGTGTAAACGCAGGAAGTTTTTGTAGTTTTCAATTCGGAGTGCCGAAAACGCCTCGTTGGCATGCCGGCCCATCACATTGAAGGATACCAGCAAGTAAAAGCCGACCAGAAAGGCGCTTGCCGAATACCCTACGCCGGCCATGGCCACAAGGACGAGGGCCTGGGTCCACAAACTGCTGGACGCATCGGACGGCTTCAAAAATGTCAAAATCGGCAGCCTGAAGCCATATTTCAGCGTGATGCCCAAAAGCAAAGCCAGGGGAAGGGCCAGCAGCGCCAGCTGTATCAAAGGATGATCCGATCCCTTCTGGTGGCGCAGGAGGTATGAAAGCAACCTGCTGAGGGAAAGGGCCAGAATAAGGCTCAGGGTGGGAGCGATGTTCCAGCCCTTGCCGGCCAGCAGATGCTGGATCTGCCAGAAGGCCAGAAGGATCAACCCGAGTTGAAGGCTACAGTGTATCCCGCCAGCCAGTTTGCCCCATCCTTTGTGGAAGCTGTCGAACTGGCTGAACCCAACACAGGCGAGTATCAAAAGGAGAATGCCCCCGATTCCATCCGGCAAAAAGACCAGTGCCGCAAAAGCCTCCCAGGCCGCCTGGCAGGCCGACTGCGCCCAAAGGGTCGGTGAGAGGCGTGTGAGCGGGTAGGCCAGGGCGGCATAGAGGACGGCGGTGAGGGTACCTAACCATGGGTTATAAAATGGAAACAGCAGGTTGCCATACGCCAAATGCTGGGATATGCAAGACGGCGGATATTCTTTTTTCAGGTGCAGGTCCTGGGCGGGCGGTGGCCCAGATTTTACCTTTTCGGCCGAAGGACCGTTCGTGGGATGCAGGAAGGCCCCACCACCGCCGGCGGTGAAATTGTGTGTTTGGCCTTTAGCATGACGGCGGTAGTGGTGGAAGCTGCCTGCCAGACGTGTATAGATCTGAATGTTTCGCCGCCGCCGCAGCCGGCTTTCCAGAAAAGATAGATTGTCGATGCGGTCTGGATCTGAGACACCCTTCTGAAACGCTTCTAAAACCCAGTGTGGCTCGGCGCTGCACAACACAACCCGGTCTTCAGGCTCCATCTTCTCAGCTACCTTTTCGAAGTATTCGAGTTGGTGGCGGTCGATATCGTCACTAATATGGGTGTCCACTGCCAGGAGCCACCAGCGATGCGGCAGTTTCAAGGCAAAGTAGCTTCGCTTCTGAAGTGTCTGCCACTTTCCAATGTCGCGCGCCCGGCAGAACAGGCGGGAGAAGCTGATGAGCCCGTCATACCAGTCATGGTTTCCGGGAATCGCAAACAGATGGCTCTCGAACTTGGGGTCGGCTTCGGAAGCCTTTTTGTAGGGGAACACGAACCTGCGGCGATATGCATCACGGTTTGCCACCGGGTAGACCTGGTCGCCCCCCAATACCAGTGCGGCGCCTCGTTGTGTGCAGATTGTGTGTCCACCTGGCTCTTCCACCGCGAGGGTTGGCTGCGCCAGGGCACTCGCCACGGCATAGGCTGACGTAAACCCGTCACCAACGTCGGAAGCAAAGTCGATCCACAATTCTTCTTGTGTGCTGTAGTCCATCCACAAATTGGAATGGGAGAAGAACAAGCTGTCTCCAGTCAGTGCTTCGGTAACCCGCCGGTCAGCACGGATGCCAAGCAGTTCCGAAACGGCGACGAGGAGACCGGTCCTGGCCAGTTGCAAAGGATTGAACCAACCCACCATAGGATCGCCGGTTGAGGAATGCGGGTTGGCTTGTGCGTCATCCATTTGGTTCCCTCACAGACCTGCATTATAGGTACAATTTAGCGGACATTAGGTTGCAGAAGGAAGGCCATCAATAATACCAAGAATGGTATGCAACCCATCACTTGTATGCCAAAAATTCCATACAAGCTTTGGTTTGTCAGATACTTTAATTGAAAGATAATAAGTTGCTTTTTGGGCAAAGAACCCCATATTCATCCTCATTTGTGATTAAAAAAAAAGCGCATACCTTAAGGCATACGCTTTTGTGATTGAAGATAAAGCTTCAGTGCAATTTGAAAATCGCTACTATGTAAAAAATTGTGCTTTACCAAAAGCCCCATTTTCTGGCCTCCCTTCCAGATAGTGCTTCAGTATTTCAGCACCAATCATTTAGGAGCTTGTTCAAGCGAAATTAAAGAAAATTAATTGTAAATATATATAGCTTTAATTATAACCACATGGTGGTAGTTGTCAAATCTACTCCATTGATACTCACACCTCTATATGGAATTCAGGAAATTTGCATCAAACTGGTTAATGTAAGGCGAGGCCAGGGATGCGTATCGCAGCTATGTCAAAAAAGCCATCGGTGAAGGCCGTCGGCCTGAGCTTCTTGGTGGCGGGTTAATCCGCTCCTTGGGCGGTTGGTGGGCCGTTAAGGCAATGCGCCGCTCGGGGGAACGTGAATTAAGTGATGATCGGATATTAGGCAGTGGTGAATTCATCGAGCGGATCATCAAAGAAGCTGAAGCCAGAATTAAATTTCAATTGCCGGTGAGCGAGAAAGATCAGAAAATTGATGAATGTATAAGCAAAATATGTAAAAATGAAAAAGTATCCATTGACGAATTAACAGGGGGCAGCCGTCGCAAGCAGGTAAGTGGAGTTAGAAACCGGGTTGCGATAGAATTGGTAAAGGGGCATGGGGTTGCGTTAGCCGAAGTTGCCAGGCGGGTGGGAGTTTCGACATCGGCCATATCAAAAATCATGAAACGGGCGAGTCAATAAGTCAACCAAGTCAAGCAAGTCCCCTATATCCCTATTTATTTCGCACCAATCAAGCAAACTTGTGCCGAAGCATGCAGTGGTTTGGAGCCACCTATACCAAAAGATTTAACCTGCGCCACAATCGAAGTGGCCATTTATTTCAGGGTCGTTTTAAGAATATGCTGGTACAAGACGACGCCTACCTGTTGCAGCTTTCCTATTATATCCACCGCAATCCACTGAGAGCCGGCATGGTTAAGCGCATAGCAGACTATAAGTGGAGCAGTTATAGAGCGTACGCCTATGGCAAACGGCATCAGAGTTGGTTGAATACAAATGTGATTTTATCGCAATTTGTCAATGTGAAAGACCAACACCAGGCTTACCGGGAAAATATACAAAAATATTCTAAAGAGGAACAGCGGGTATGGGAAGATCTGCGCCACGGGCTATTTGTAGGAACCGAAAGAGTGGGTGTCGGAAACTCTCCACCTAACTCTGCGCGCGCCGTATTTTTATCCCGACCGCCGGGCAACCGGTGCCTTTACCCGGAAACCGGACGGGAAAAACTTTGCGGTTTTACGTTAATGCCCTGCAAGCTCGAAAGCTCGCTGGTCCGCTGGTTATCCGCAAACACAATGTACGAAAAATATCATGCGCTTGACATCGGTCTTAATTTAGTACTATAAAAAGACCGGAGGTGATGAAATGAATATTTCGCAGGATATAAAACCAGTAACTTATCTTAAATCAAGGGCAGCTGAATTGCTGAAACAAATTAATGAAACCCATCGTCCGGTGATCATTACGCAAAACGGAGAGCCAAAAGCCATATTACAAGATCCAATCAGTTATGAAAATATGCGTAATGCTATCGGGATATTAAAACTGATTTCCCAAGGCGAGGATGAAATAAGGAGCGGAAATTCAAAGTCTCAGCAGGAAGTCTTTGAGAATATTGAAAATTTTCTGAAAGACAAAATGAAATGAACAAAAACTATGATATCGTATGGTCAAATATTGCTGAAAATGATTTAGAAAATATTGTTGAACACATTGCCGACAATAGCCCACCTAACGCCTTAAAAATAGTTAAACGCATAAAACAAAAAGCTTCAAGCCTCTACACCTTTCCTGAAAGAGGACGAATCGTTCCGGAATTAAGGGATCAAGGGATACTTCAATATCGGGAATTAGTCATTTCTCCGTGGAGAGTCCTATATAGAATTTCAGAAAAGAGCGTCCTCGTATTATCAGTTTTGGATTCACGCCGAAATATTGAGGATATCCTATTAAAAAGGCTTACAAATTCAAAGATTTAAATCTGCTAACAATGGTATGATCGTGCCGAGAAGATGGACGGGCCATATCATGCGGATTTTTATGCTCTTGATTGAATCCGAATGATGAAACATTTTAATGGTCCGGAATAATACTCGCCCGCTGCCGATGAGGTTTATGTCCTGGATCTCGGCACTGTGAAATCACACGGAGCCAAACAATCTTTCGAAGGGCAGCTGGGAGAAGTTGTGAGAAACTGGCTCATGCAGGAGAAATACGATTCGATCGGCCGTCCGAGATGAGCCCTGGGAAACTCGACATATCGGCCGGGCTGGCCATGGCATTTATTCAGGGTCTGGAGGAAATTCAAGTCTGAGATCCGCACCCGTATTCTCCGGCTGCGGTTTGCTGCGATTTCCTGCTTTAAAAAAGATGGGGCAATTCTCTTCGATCTGTTTTAGGCACCTGGATATTAGGTGACCATCTCTAACTTGACACTCATACTTGTATCTGGCATATTATCAGCGATAAAGAGAAAATTTCTATTTATTTCATAATTTTATATAAAACAATATCCAAGCGACGGTTTTAGAGGCACGGGAAAAAAAACCATAACCTATCAAAATTATTTGTTGAAATTTATCCTATAGCATTTGCCGTCCGCTAAAAACGAATGCGATAATCTAAACAAATAGTGGAGGACCGTAATGACTGAATATTCAAGCATCGCAGATCCCAGTACGCCGAATGCCGGGCGGATTTATGACTTTTTATTGGGAGGCCATCACAATTTTGAAGTCGATCGCCAAACGGCTGAAAACTTGCTCCAGATAGCGCCTTTTATGCCCCAGGTATTAAAACTAATTCGCTGGTTTTTAGGAGAGGCCACCCGGCGTCTGGTATCGGAAGGATACGACAAATTTATCGACTTTGCCTCCGGACTTCCGACCGTTGATCATATCCACCAGATAGCGAAACCGGGTGCCAAGGTAATTTACTCCGATATCGATCCGATAACAGTCGAGTATGGACGTGAAATTATCAAGGATAACCAACATGCCCGATTTGAAGAGTGTTACGCCGGCAAGCCCGAGGAACTGTTGAACGCTGCCTTTATCAAAGACGATTTTGTTGACCAAGGAAAAGTGGCTATCGGGTTTAATGGAATCGCTTACTTTTTACCGGATGAAAAATTAAAACACGCGCTGCAGACATTGTATTATTGGGCAGATAAAGGATCAAAATTATTCTTGTGTGATGCGGATGCGGATGCTTCAGAAGTGACCGATAAACTGAAACCCGTTTTTGAACTGTATGCCCAGATCGGGCAGCCGATTTATATCCGATCTAAAGAAACTCTGTTTGAATTGGCAAAACCCTGGATAATTGATGATCCTGGATTTCAAACCTTAGATAAATGGGTTGGCATGGGAGAAACCGTCACGCAGCATGAAATGGACGAATGGGGTGGCGAAGGTTTTTATGGTGTCATTTTCCATAAATAAATAAAGCCATCAACGGTGGTCGTGCCTATGAGGAAAAAAATTGAATCAGATCTAAATCACCTGCGACGTGTTTATCAGAAATTGATAAATGATCACGCTGATCTCAATCGGCAGTTGTACGTTCTGCTCAAAGAACTCGTCTTTGAGAACCGTTACACCCTGCACCCTAGCATGCTGGATGGATTAGCGCATGAGGAGACAAATAGCTTCTTATCCTTCCTATCAAGCGGCGATCAGTATGCAGTATTCCAACACGGTCAGGAGCGTGTCAATATCGGTTTGGGCGATCGGACTATTTTGGCACTGGCATCTCAATTGCGCAATTTTTGTTGGGATCGACTGCATAAAAAAAACCTGCAATTGTTACATTCGGCCCTCAGTGGAGTAGACTTGTATATTTCCTCCTATATTGAAGGTTATATGAGCAAAATGGAAGCCCAGATCCTCGGAGATCAAGAGCAAATGCGGCTGGCGCTATCAGCCGCACTGGATCAGCAGCGACAGGAGCTTCACATAAAAAATCAAGCCATCCATACGTACAGCCATGGTATCATGCTCACCGACTTAAATAGCAAGATAACCTATGTAAATCCGGCGTTTATAAAGATGTGGGGGTATGATGATTTCGATCAGGTATTGCAAGCGGACACATTGCAATTTTGGGGAACCGCAAACTTTAACGAGTTTTTAAAAACCCTGCACGAGTCTGCGGGCAGGCAAATAGAGCTAAAAGGGGTTTGTAAAGACGGTTCGGCCTTTGATGCAATACTCTCAGCATCTTTTATTAAAGATGAGCAGTCACAGCCTGTTGGAATTATGGCCTTTTTTATTGACGCCACCGAACGTAACCAGCTAGAAGCCCAACTTCAACGCGCCCAAAAAATGGAGGCCCTTGGAACCCTGGCCGGGGGCGTGGCCCATGACCTGAACAATATTCTGTCCGGCCTGATAAGCTATCCGGAATTATTGCTGTTGGATCTGCCTGAAGGCAGTCCTTTAAGAAAACCGATACAGGCTATCCACTCGTCGGGACAGAAAATGGCGGCCATTGTCAAGGATCTGTTAACCCTTGCCCGCCGAGGCGTGGCAGCCACCAAAGTCTTGAACCTAAATAGCATTATCTCCAATTATCTCCTGTCGCCGGAATTTGAACGGCTGCAGGATTTGTATCCGACTATCGAGCTTCAAACAAGGCTTGATCAGGATCTGTTAAATATCCTCGGCTCATCGGTTCATTTATCCAAAACCGTTATGAATTTAGTTACCAACGCAGCCGAATCCATGCCTGGTGGTGGCCTGATTGTCATCGCTTCGGAAAACCGCTACCTGGATCGGCCGATCAGAGGCTATGACGATGTGAAAGAGGGTGATTATGCGCTGTTGACCGTTTCGGATTGTGGCGTAGGGATTCCACCTAAAGATCTAAAAAGGATTTTTGAACCCTTTTATACCAAGAAGATCATGGGGCGAAGCGGAACCGGCCTGGGTATGGCTGTCGTGTGGGGGACCGTAAAAGATCACAATGGCTATATCGACGTTCTGAGCCAGGAGGGGCTGGGGAGCACCTTTACACTTTTTTTCCCGGTGACCCGCAAAGAATTGCCAAAAGAAGTGCCGGCCATGGTTATCGAAGATTATATGGGTGAAGGTGAGTCGGTTCTTGTGGTGGATGACGTTGACGAGCAGCGCAATATCGCCACGATGCTGTTAAAAAGACTGGGATATTCCGTGACGGCCGTCCCCAGCGGAGAAGAAGCGGTAGATATCATGACGAATCATGATGTGGATCTTTTGATCTTGGATATGATCATGGATCCTGGAATTGATGGACTTGAGACCTATAGAAAAATTCTCAAATTTAACCCCAACCAAAAAGCCATTATTGTGAGCGGATTTTCTGAAACAGAACGCGTTAAAGAGGCCCAAAAATTGGGAGCCGGCCGATATGTCCGCAAACCTTATTTAATGGAAAAGATCGGCAAGGCGGTTAGAGCTGAATTGGACCATTAGGGGAGAATACGATTTTTTAAGCTCTTGTTCATCGTTAGATCCGGTAAATTACCACTCATTCAAAAAGGCGCATGTAATGGTCGGATGACGTTAAGGCGCCGCCTGCGTTATTTTAAGTGTCATATTAAATGTCTTGGCATCGGATTTTAAGGCAATCGCGCCATATCCCATTGCAATCCGTTTTTTGACGTCGTCTGCACTGTGTGCACTTTCATCGGCGGCTATCCTGGCACCCAGATCGCCCACATAAATATCCGCTTCCTCCGGGAAAGGCTCTTCGATAATTGCGATCTGGTCCAGCAGGCGCGCGCGCGTTTCTTTTTTTCATATCTTCCATTGGCGTCGAAATAATACGGGATTTTGCCGTTTTCGGTATGGGGGTCTCCCAATGGCCGATCAGTTGGAGGATCAATGCGATGCGCTCCATATCACCTTGCAGCATCTCCGCCTGGGAACCGGGACGGCCAATTTTGATCTTCATAAAGAAATAGCCGTCTTTAACCGAATTTTCAATAACACTGGCAAACCCTGCCAAGAGGTTGTCTCCCGGTGAATCAACAACTCTTCCCCGCTGCTCGTCAATTAAATCGGCCATCGAATCTTCATGAGTTTATAGGGTAGCCATGGTAGAGATTTCGTCCTGTCCCATTAAATGGCTGTAACCTTTGACGTCAGCGCTAAGAAGAGCTGTTATTTTCCGTTTGACAATTGCTTCGGACACCGTGTCACCTCCGCAAGGAATTAGACAGTTACCAATTCAATTTTACACCAAATTAATGATCGTTTTCCACCTGAAGCTTTAAAATCACCGCAATTATATCAGCGATGCCCACAAATAAAAGGTGGTATAGGCCTGCCAGTTTTTCCAGCCCTTGGAATATCTGATGATTTCTTCAGGGTTTGGTTTTTTACTTAGACCCAGTTGCTGCTTGACGGCGTTTTGCAGGCCGACATCCGCAACGGGGAAAGCAGCCGGATCCATCAAACATCGTAAGCTGACATAATCGGCCGTCCATTGGCCGACACCGTGCAAGCTCATCAACTCTTTTCTGGCCGAATCAAATCCATCGTGATCGAGTAATCTTTTTTTGGTCAAATCACCCGTATTAATTTTTTTGGCCAGCTCGATAAGATATTCCGACTTCTTCCCGGTAAACTGCAGGCGTCTTAACTCGGCTACAGTTTGTTGGGATATGACCTGGGGCGTTGGAAACAGATAATAGTGTTTATTATCAAAAAAAACCGTTTCCCCGAAAGATTCCACAAAGCGTTTTTTCAAAGTGTAAGCAAATGTGAGATTAATTTGCTGTCCGATGATGGCCCAGCATATCGCTTCAAACAGATCTGAAATTGTTAAAATCCTGAGTCCGTATAATTCTTTGGTGATGTTTTTTAACACCGGATTTTTTCCGGCCATCCGATAAAATGGGCGAAGGTCGGTATCCAGGTCAAACCAATGCCAGACATATTTTGCAACCCGGGCCCGGATTGATTTTTTAGGCCGCGACGTTAAAAAATCAATACAAATGGTATTCTGATCACGGCCCTGAATTTTTATTAAGACCGGTTCTCCTTCAAATTTTTCCAGCTTGTAAAGGATGTTATTTTCGACGACGTGACAGGGCTCCAGAGACGAGCGGGTAAGAAATTTCAGGCATTGCGAAAAATCAAATTCCTGCGGCGGCATTAATATAACCGAGGCACTTTCGTCAATCCATTTCCCATAGGGAAAATCCGGAAAACAGCGTTTACAGGGGCGAAAACCGTTGCCTTCGGCGTGCGCAGCAGTTTTAAAATGAACGACATTCTGCGGCAGCGGTGCTCTGGCGGGGCAGGTGGGCAAGCAATAAATCTTCGTTGTTTTGACACCGATAAATTTGTCGTTTTTCATCTAAAAGATATTTTACGGGAAATTTATTTAAGAAGAAGCAATAACCGTCGGATTTCCAATAGTCAAAGTACATTATAATGCACCTTTGGTCAATCAAAAGGCAAACCACTCCAGGCAGGGGCCGCCATAGCCGTAGTGCCAGATTGTCTCCAGGCGAATGATTTATCGTTTTGCCTGAATCATAGCGTGATTTGATCCTTCAAATTAACCATATAAATTAATAAGTGATATCTTATAGAAAGAGTTATTGATGGATTATGAATGTTGATTTCTCCATTTGGTGCAAAGAGCCAGTCGCCTGAGACATCTCATTGTTTTGATGGGTATCGGAATTAGCCTTTTTATTAGAACCTCCCTCAACCATCGTTAGCAGCTGAATGGTCATATCCCTGATCTGCTCTGCCTGGGCATTCATTTCCTCTGATGCAGAGGCTGATTCCTCCCCAGTTGCTGCATTTTGTTGGGTGACCATATCCATTTCTGTTACCGCCGAATTAACCTGTTCGATGCCGTGCGCCTGTTCGTCAGAAGCGGCTTGTTCTGATGATCCCTCGGCCAACGACTGGCTGGCTGATGAAATTTGCCCGGCTGCAGAGGCAACCTGATCAGCGCCTTCGGTCAACATATGGGTGAATCGCTTTACGGGTTTAGTGATCGATCGGGTAATCAGCCAGGCGGCCGTAATGCTTAAGAAAACTGCTAAAATTCCGATCAGCGAAACAATCATCCGAAATTTTTCAACGGATGAACCGACCGATGAGAGCGCGGATTCTCCTTTTGACGATTGGCGTTCAATAAATGGCTCAATTGTTTCTCTTAATGCCTCAGCTGCCCTATCGAAGCTTTCCATGAATTTATTACCTTCTTGAGCCCCACCCTTTACATAGGCTGTTGCCATTGTTTTGCCCGCTTCATAGTAGGTACCAAAAGCCTGTTGGATTTTCTTGACTTCGTTGATGTATTGGCGTTCGTTTTTTTCTTCATACATCTCTTTGAACTTCGACAGGCCAGATAAAAAAGATTGCAGACTATTTTCTGCCTCGTCGAATCCATCGTCCAGCCCATCCAATCCGCGGGTGGCAGAAATATCCGTTAGCCATTGCTGAACTTGCACAACATCCAATCTCATATTTTGAGCCAGGGTCGAAAATTTAAAGCTCTCCTTACTCTCAGATAGAGCTTGGTTGGTATTGTCCTTAACGCTGCTTGTAACCACATTGGTGCCGATAGACATGCTGACAATGGCGAACACCGGAATTGCAAAGCCCAGCGCCAGTTTGGAAGCCAACGTCATATTTTCAAACATTATAGCCACTCCTATTTTTAATTTTTATAGCATTGCTAACTGGAATTAGTTGCTGATATGCGTTACATTGCTTACTGAAACTCTGTTTGGGGTTAATTCCCCGCAGTTTGCTGCGATAGAATGAATTATACCCTTAAAAATACCCTGCGGCTTGCCGCAGGGAGGTTCATTGTTTCCATCAATTTGTGATTTTTCTTGGCACTGTAACAACCACAAGAGCCCTGATACCAAATTCCAAAACCGAGGTATCCGTGTCTAAATCCCGATAACCGCGGGAGGATTCCATGTTCTTAAGAACAGTGCGCCATGAGAAGGATCTTTTTTCGAATTAAAAAGGCGGAGGGCGGGCTTGGTGCTTATGTAAAAAGGCATTCTTTATAGACAGAATTTCGAACCTATGTAAATCATCAAGATGTGGCCTAACATTTCTCTTTATCGGCCTGGACTCTGGTTCAGGTAGTTCAAAATCAACTGGAAATATGAAATGGATTGAAGCAAGAGTAATTTTTGATCATCCGGATGATACTTTGACTGTCGACCTGATATCCAACTTATTTTACGATTTCGGGCTGCAGGGAGTTGTTGTGGATGATCCCGATCTCGAACCGGAGGAAGACTGGGTGGAAGATGCCGTTGGCCGACCCACCACTCACGCAATCATCGGGTATTTTCATAAAGACAGCCAGGCTGATGAGCGCTGTAAAACTTTGGAAGAAAAGCTAACCCAGCTAAAGGATAAGCTGGGATTTTTTTACAGGATCAGTTACAAAGAATTAGATGATCAAGATTGGGCGCACGCTTGGAAAGCTTATTTTTGGCCCCGGAAAATCAGCTCTCATATGGTGGTGAAACCAACCTGGCGCGAGTATCAGGCCGCTGTCGATGACATTGTTATCGAATTGGATCCCGGCATGGCCTTTGGAACGGGAACCCACCCGACCACAGCCCTGTGCATCACCATGATTGAAAAATATCTGAGCCCGGGAGATTCTTTTTTGGATGTGGGGACCGGCTCCGGCATCCTGATGATTGCCGCTGCCAAGTTAGGGGCCGGCCGGCTCTGCGGTATTGATAAGGATGAAGTTGCGGTCGAGGTTGCAGCCCAAAATTTGGAACTAAACCAAGTTAATCCCCAGGTATTTCGGCTGACAACCGGCAATCTTGTTGCTGAAATTACGGAGTCATTTACTTTTGTCACTGCCAATATCTTTACCCACGTAATTTTAGAGTTGTTGCAGGATATCTGCCGGGTGATTGCGGATGGCGGAATTCTTGTTTGTTCAGGGATTATAGCAGAAAATAAACAATCTGTTGCCTTTGCTATGGAAAATATCGGCTTTGAAATCTTAGAAACGGCCACCAAAGAGGACTGGGTGGCAATTGCAGGCCGACTGCGGGAAAAGAGCAAGGAGCAGAGAGCATAGGGCCGGGAGCAGAGGGCAGAGAGCAAGGGGTAGAGGGTTAAGATTATAGAGCGAAGCGCGGAGGAGGGTATACTGCAGAGCGCAACGGGCCGAGAGAGCTGGATTAAAGGGATACGATTAAAATAAATGGTGGCTTGAGTCCATGTTGCAATTAATTGACTGAATATACCATGAGAATATTGCTTGTTGAAGACGATATTAAGATTGCCTCTTTTATTATCAAGGGGTTTAAGGCCGAGGGATTCGCTGTCGATCATGCGCAAGACGGTGTGGACGGATTGCACCTTGCATTGACCGAGCCATACTCTGCTGCCATCATCGATATTATGCTTCCGCAAAAAGACGGTCTGTCGTTGATCGAGGAAATGCGGCGCGAAAAAATTAAATTTCCGGTGATCATTTTAAGTGCCCGGGCTTCGGTAGATGACCGCGTCAAAGGTCTTCAGATCGGCGGTGACGACTATTTAACCAAACCTTTTGCCTTTTCCGAGTTGTTGGCCCGGGTACAGGCCTTGATTCGGCGCAGCAGTGATCAGGAGGAACCCACCAAGCTCGTGGCGGCTGATATAGAAATGAACCTGATCAGCCGGGAGGTCTTCCGGGCGGATAAACAGATCGAGTTGCAGCCCCTGGAATTTTCTTTGCTGGAATATCTAATGCGCAATACCGGCCGGGTGGTCTCCAAAACCATGATCATGGAACACGTCTGGGATTATTATTTTGATCCCCAAACCAACGTGGTGGAATCCAGAATATACAAGTTGCGCGAAAAAATAGACAAAGGATTTCCAACTAAATTGATTCACACCGTCCGCGGAGTGGGCTATGTCCTTAAAGAAGAGACTGCTTGATATTTATCATACCCTGGCCTTTCGCCTAACCCTCTGGTATGCCGGCATATTCATGCTATCCGCCTGCGTGGCTTTTTTTTTCTTTTACCTGTTGATTACATCGGTCATCCGGCAGCAGACTGACCAGGCGCTTCAAAGTGAGGTCAGAACTTTTTCTTCGATTCTGTCCGGCCAGGGACCCGAAGCGGTCAAGCGGCAGGCGTTCATACAGGCTCAGGCGGCCGGGGAGAAAAAGATATTTTTTCGACTGCTGTACATTACCGGCCAGTTGTTTTCTTCATCCAACATGTCTTACTGGCAGGATATCGGAATTAACAGGGGGGCTGTCAATCGTCTGCTGGAAAGCCGGGTGCCGATTTTTGATACCATCAATATACCGGATCGGAAGCACAAAATACGTGTTCTTTATGCCGTCATCGGACCCGGCATGATATTGCAGTTGGGTCAATCCATGGAAAATCACACCCGCATTATTGAAGTATTTCGTAAGGTATTTATCACCACCATGGTGATCCTCTTTGCTGTTGCGGTCGTGGTCGGCTGGTTTATGGCGCGAAGGGCGCTTGTGGGGGTCGAAACCGTGACCCGCACCGCACGCCGGATTTCAGAAGGCAGTCTTGAAAAACGGGTTCCGATGAAAAAAAGAGCCGATGAAATTGATCAACTCGCACTGACCTTTAATCAGATGCTGGATCGTATTGAAAATCTGGTGAACGGGATCAAAGAAATGAGCGACAATATCGCCCACGACCTCAAAAGCCCCATCACCCGTATTCGCGGGACCGCCGAAGTATCCCTGACTTCCGGTTCTTCCCTGCAAGAATACGAATCCATGGCAGCCGGCACAATTGAAGAATGCGACCGGCTTCTGGATATGATCAACACGATGTTGTTTATTTCCAGGACCGAGGCCGGTGTGAATCAGCTTGATTACCAGAAGCTGGATATCACGAAACTTGTGCGTGATGCCTGCGATATTTTCCAATCCCCGGCCGAGGATAAAAGCCTCAGCATGGTTTGCAATGAAAATGAAAACATCAGCATTTATGGCGACATCCGGCTGATTCAGCGCATGGTGGCCAACCTGCTTGACAATGCCATCAAATACACTCCGGCGAATGGAAGGATCGATGTGGCCGTATCTGCCGTTGGAGACCAGTCGGCTCAGATAACGATTAAAGACAACGGTACGGGCATTTCCGATAAAGACCTCGAATACATTTTTGAACGCTTTTACCGCTGTGACCCCAGCCGCTCCCTGTCCGGCACCGGGCTGGGACTTAGTTTTGCACGAACAGTTGCGCGGGCCCACAACGGAGATATCACTGTCACCAGTGAGCCTGACGAAGGCAGTACATTTATTGTCGTCCTGCCGAAAAAAGGACCAGCCCTGGACGATTCGTTGATTGAGTTGATTGGTTGATTGGTTTATTGGACTTTAGCAGCTCTAAAAAGAGTGATAGCCATAAAGGATGCCTGGAGGACCAAAATGGATTTTATAGATTACATGCTGATATATTTTAAGGGCGAGAAGCACCTGGGATTCTTTATGATCGGGCTCGGGGTTGCCGTTCTAATTTTTGCCGGCTACCTGTGGCAGGTTCACAGGGGGGGGGCTGGCATACGGAATGATTATTCCGCTGCTGATATTCGGCCTGGCAGGTATTGGCGGCGGCAGCGGTTTGGCTTATCGGACGCATAAGCAGATTTCGGAACTGACAACCATTTACCAGTCGGATAAGCAGGCGTTTGCAGCACAGGAACAATCCCGGATGGAAAAAGTTAATGCGAACTGGCCCCGACTTAAGCTGGCCTATGCCATCATTGTAGTAATTTCTCTGGCTCTTTTCTTTCTAGTCAATAAAGATTGGGTTACCGGTCTTGCGCTGGCTCTAATTCTGATTTGTTCAATACTCTTAGCAGTCGATGTTTTTGCGCAGAAGCGGGCCATTATATACACGGAGCAGATTAGACTGATTAAATCCTAATTCTGGTTATTATAGGCCACCTCAAATTTTTTGCGGGAGATTGCTCATGGCGGAATTTACAGAGAGAATTCTGGGTGATACCGGTTTAAAGGTCGGGCCGCTGGGAATGGCGGCCAGCTACGGAGCGCCGGCTGAAGCCTTTGAGGAGGCTTTTGACCGGGGCTGCAATTATTTTTATTTGGGCGGAGGCCGGCGCAAAGCTGAAATGAAGCAAGCTATCCGCAATATTTGCGGTCAAGGATGTCGTGACAAGCTGGTGATTGCCATCCAAAGCTACGCCCGATCCGGCTATTTGATGGAATGGGTTTTTAAAAGCAGACTGCGTTCCATGGGACTTGAACGGGCCGATATTCTCGTCCTGGGTTGGCACAACCGCCGGCCCTCTCCAGGGCTTGTCACGCGGGCCCAGGCGATGAAGGCCAAAGGCCTTTGCAGATATCTGGCCATGTCAGGACACCAGCGCAAGCTGTTTCCGCAAATGGCCGCTGACGGACAATTCGACCTGTTTCATGTCCGCTATAATGCTGCCCATCGCGGTGCGCAAGAAGAAATATTTCCCCACCTTCAGGGCGATGACCGACCGGGTATTGTTTCCTACACCGCCACCCGCTGGGGCCAGCTGTTGAACCCGAAGAAGATGCCGCCCGCAGATTCCGTACCGGCGCCCAGCGACTGCTACCGCTTTGCCTTGTCCAATCCGGCAGTGGATGTATGTTTGTGCGGACCGAAAAACGTGGCTCAGATGCGGGATGCCCTGCCGGCCCTGGAACTGGGGCCTCTCGATGCAGGCGATACGGAGCGGATGAAACGAATCGGGGATTTTGTCCGAAGTACTACCAGGAAGTTTTAAATCAATAGGATTTGCCCGTTAGACCGTTTTCCAGGTGATAATAAAATCTGACAGTATTCCTTATTTAACGGGCCCAACCGATCCAACCGGACAACAGGCAAACCCCTACAAAACCGTTTTAAATTTACATTTAGAACTTTTGCATTGGACTCAACCAAGGAAAGAAACGGGATGCTTTATCGCAAAATGAAAGAAAACGGGGATGCGCTGTCGATACTGGGATTTGGCTGCATGCGCCTGCCCCAGAAGAAGGGATCACCCGGTACCGGCAAAATTGACGAGGAGCGTGCAACCCGCCAGATCCATTATGCGATTGAGCAGGGGGTGAATTACTTTGACACGGCCATGCCGTATCATATGGGTGCCAGTGAACCGTTTCTCGGGCGGGCGCTCGGCAGTGGTCATCGGGCCAAAATCAAACTTGCCACCAAGCTGCCGCCCTGGTCGGTCAAAGCCCGGCAGGATATGGATCAACTGCTGAAGGTTCAGCTCGAAAACTTAAAAACAGATCACATTGATTATTATCTGGTCCATGCATTAGAGAAAAGCAGCTGGGAAAAGATGAAAAATCTTGCGGTTCTTGAATTCCTTGATGCAGCCCGGGCAGATGGCCGAATAACCAATGCCGGCTTTTCATTCCACGGAGATAAAGACACCTTTAAGAATATCGTTGATGCCTACGATTGGGAGTTTTGTCAGATCCAGTACAATTTTTTGGATCAGCAGAATCAGGCCGGCACCGAAGGCTTAAGGTATGCTGCGGCCAAAGACATGGGGGTGATCATCATGGAACCGTTGCGCGGCGGCAACCTGGCCGGCAAAGTGCCGCCGGCGGTTCAAGCCATTTGGGATGAAGCAGACACCAAGCGTTCGGCAGTCGAATGGTCGCTGCGCTGGATATGGAACCATCCTGAAGTCACCCTGGTGCTGTCCGGTATGAACGAGGAGGGTCACATTGATGAGAATCTTCGCATCGCCAATGCGGCCCATCCCGGATCACTTACCGACAAGGATCTGGAGTTGGTGGATCGGGTTGAGGAGACCTATCGCAGCCTGATGAAGGCCGGCTGCACCGGCTGCCGCTATTGCATGCCCTGCCCGGCCGGGGTGGACATTCCGGCCTGTTTTGAAATCTTAAACGATTCGCATATGTTTGGTAAGTCCCAATCCGCTAAGCTATCATATTTGACCCGGGTCGGCGGAGCAATGGGCGGAGAGCCTGCCTATGCATCCTTATGCGAAAATTGTGGTCAATGTGAAGACGCCTGCCCCCAGCATTTGCCAATTCAAGAACTTTTAAAGGATGTTGCCGAAGAATTTGAGAAATGGTGGTTGAAACCTGCTGTCTGGCTGGTTAAGCAAATGTTTGCTATTCATCGATGGTTTGCCCTGCGCCGAGCCAGGCGGGCCGAAACAAGGTCATGATTAAAGGGCTTGGATTTTCCAATTTTCCAGCGTTTCAACGTTCCAATTGGGGCGATGCGACTCACTTATTTACCTTGGCGCCTGTGCGTCTTTGCGTGAAGCATCTTTTATTTTTTTCTTATAGAACCTGGTGGCCTTTGCGCGATTGCCGCAATCCTGCATGTCGCACCAACGCCGGCTTTGGTTGCGGCTGACGTCAATAAAAAGCCAACCGCATGCAGAATCGGCGCATGCTTTAACTTTATTTATTTCATCGGAGACCAGGATTTCGGCTGCCGAACGGATAATAGGGTTCATTACCCAGTCCAATTTGGCTCGGTTGCCGGCTATATCCCAGGCGTAACCATCTGGCGTTCGGGTAATTTGTGAATCTTTCATAGATTGGGAAAGATATTTATTGAATATTGCAAGATCTTCTTTAAGCGGATTGCGGTTCGCGATGCCTGCTGCAAACAGACGAAAGACAGCTTCCCGCAACTTTAGGGTTCGATTTAAAACCTTTTTGGCCTCTGCATTTGACTGCTCAGCCATCTTATATAATTTTCTGGTTTCCTGCTGCGAACAAATGCCGGCGTGGCGGCTCCAACTGACAAGATCGTCATAGGTTTTCAAAAATTCCTGCGGTGAATCGGTGCCCCTCCAATCCAGAGTATTTACAAAATCAAGGCACAGGCGACCGCCCAGCAATTTCAAACTTCCGGCGGTTCTTTTTTTGTCCGTCACTTGTTATCTCCAAATTTATTATAACCAGTAAAAACTTCTTGACAGGTTAGAATAGTTGGATTATTAGTATAACCAGTTAAACTTTAATAGGCGGTTAGATGTTTGTCAAGAATTAAACTGTTGCCCCCTTAAAGGAGGATCTATTATGCAGCTGCAAATAAATGCCGTCAAGTTATCAGAGGAACTGGTAAACCAGGGATATCAGTCTAAAATTATTTCCAGCCAACATATTCATGACCTTCGAGAAGAAATCGCAAGTCAACACCGTCAGGGTTTATTTGATGAAGAATTTTATACAGAAGAGCTGGCCGGTTTTGATTTTGAGATAGCAGACGGTCTTGTCGGATCGAAATCGCTAATTATTGTCGCCGCTCCCCAACCTCCGGTGCGTGTTACCTTCAACCGGCAGGGCGAATCATACAGCGGTATCATCCCTCCGACATACAGCTACGAAACCGACAGACAAATACAGGATCTGCTGGAGCTTCAATTGAAGCCGGCAGGATTCCAGGCGAAAAAAGCCAATTTACCCTGGAAACTACTGGCGGTGCAAAGCGGATTGGCGCAATACGGGAAAAACAATATAACCTATGTTAATGGGATGGGAAGTTATCATCGGCTGGTGGCCTTTATTTCGGATCTTCCGTGGGCGCAAGACCCATGGCAGGCGCCGCAGATGCTCGAGCGCTGTGAAAATTGCAAAGCCTGTATGAAAGCCTGCCCCACCGGCGCAATCACCGCAGATCGCTTTTTACTCAAGGCAGAGCGATGCCTGACCTTCCACAATGAACGCCAGGGAGAAATCCCCCATTGGATAAAACCCTCTTGGCACAACTGCCTGGTGGGGTGTTTGTACTGCCAGAAAGCATGCCCGCTTAACAAAGATATTCCGCTATCGATTGAGGACGGACCGGTATTTTCTGAAAATGAAACTGCACTCATTTTGCAAGGCACACCAAAGAGCGAGTCGCCGCGAAATACAATCGAAAAAATGGAGAGCTTGGATATGATCGGATATTTGCCGGTTCTGGGAAGAAATCTAAAAGTACTGCACGAGCAGCTTGGAGTATTATAGATTTGTTTTTCTATTCTTGTGTGAAACTTCATGAATCCAACTTCCAAATTCCTGCCACCGATCACTCGATCGGTTGCCCATCGCGTTTATTCCACTTCCCGGTGTAGGTTCGCAATCACCTGTGAAACCGGCTGCCACCGTTGGCTGCTTCCTGATCTTCTCGTAAACACTAGACTGTCAGGATAGTTCTTTTCAAGTGAATCAATGAGCGTCAGTGCATCATCGGTGTTACCCCGGCGCAGGTATTGACGGGCCAGAAAATACTCAACATTGGGCATTGCCTCAATGCCCCGATCGGTGACAATATGTGAAAAATTTTCATTATCTCGCAGCATGTCATAGTATTTTTCAACCTCGGAAGTATTTCTTCTAAAGCCCGAAATCAGGGCCCGTTCGGCGATTGCCATGCCGGTGGCATATGCCTCAGGATATTTAGCGATCAGTTCCGCGAATGCACTGTCGCTTGCTTGCCGATCGGTACCACCTCGTCTTCCCCTACGCGCCCGTTCATATAAGGCCATCAGCTCTTCGCCATATTGAGCCGAATCTGATTTATGGAATTCCCGGTTTTTTTCCAGCAGCAGCTCCTGTTTTTGAACCACCTGTTTGCGGTCGGCATATTCGTCATATATCTCTGAGAGGATCGTCGGATCCATATGTTGGTTGGCCGCCAATTGTTCCAGCCCGGTCGATGCGACAATTTTTTCCAGGCGTCTGATAGCGATACCCTCCTTGACAACCGCGTCTTTTTGACTTTTTGAAATGACGGTATTTCCTGTCATGGAGTACTTTTGAGCCGAATTATCTTCTGTTTGATCCTTTAATGTCGCGAGCTGAGCCTTGAGTCGGCTTACTTCTTGCTCTAACTCTCCAAGCGACGCCGTAAAATTTTGTTCAATCCTATTTGACGCGATATAGGCACTATAGCTGAAAAATAAGGCGGCACAGATTATCACAGAAAAAAAGACGCCAAGAATAATTAAGGTAAAATACTTCATAACATCACTTTACTTTTGAGATGACAAAGGCCAAATCATCCAGCCGTTCTTCGATGTGATCGTGGATCTGGACCAGGTTCTGGGCCATTAACTCGTTGGCCGCATTATTGCTTTCTGCGAAGGTGATGATCGACAAAAAGATCACCACACCAAAGACCGGCGCCGTAAAAAGCAACGGTAATGATATTTTCATTGGGATTTTGGAAATAATGCCGGGCAAGATCATGGGTGCCTTCGCAAGATTTTGATAATAATTAATATTTCTTGGAACCGATGTTATTACAAATAGATAAGATCAAAGTTTTAAATTGCAAGAAGTCAGGAACTAATTCAACATTGAAGTGATATCATCCGTGTCCGTGAAATGTCTTGCGGGTTACCACTTTATCTCCTTCCGCCACCTGGTCGTTGAGGGTGGCACCTATGTCGGGGAAGGCTGTAAACAATATGGTGAAAAATTGTTTTGTACCGTCGAGCGTGAGGGGTAAAGTCGAAATGCCGCTGTGGTCGACATAGTCTGGGCTGAATAACTTATCTAAGGCACCAAGGTTATGCCGGTTTTCAACTTCTTCAACGAAACGCCTTACGACGGCTGTGTTTTCTTCGGTTGTCATTTTTAACTACCTTTCTCAACGCGACACTGCTTTACCTTTTTTAATAAGCTTGTATGTCTCCTGGAGTTGCTCCTTCCCTTTCACCTCAACTTTTCCCAGGGACTTAAATTCGAAAAAATCCCTGGCGGCTTGTAGGTGTTGCCCGATACCAGACTGGTGCCGGGTCTGGCCATGGTTTCTATCCTTGAGGCCAGATTGGTGGTGTCGCCAACGGCCGTATAATCCATGCCCAGGTCATCCCCGATGGAGTCCACAATCACCGGACCGGAGTTGAGTCCGATCCGCATCTTGAACTCGACTCCGAAGTCTTTCTTTATCTTTTCTTAACTACCAGGAATTAATGACCTGGAAGCCTACTGTGGCAAAGTCTGTCATTGACGACAGTACGGCATTAACGTTTTCAACCGGAATTGTATTTGTCACCAAACTCTTTGGCTTTAATTTCCCATTTGCAACCAGAGTGAGCAGGCTTGGGTAGCGGGTCGTTGGACAACCAAAGGTACCGATAAAGCTGATTTCTTGTAAAACTATGGCATCAACCGGAAGGGCAATTTTTCCCTTCTCCGCTTTACCCGTGAGGCCTATCTGTAAGTGGCGCCCTCCTCGACGTAATGAACTCAATGCCGGCAGTGCGGTTTGGGACAAGCCGAGGGCATCAACAGATAAATCTGCCCCACCCTTAGTTAAATCTAATATGGCTTCAGTAGGTTTTTGCTCCAAAGCGTTAAGGGTTGCTGCGGCCCCTTCGGTTTTTGCCATTTCCAGTTTATTCTCGCTGATGTCGACTGCTATAACCTGTGCCCCTAAAGTTGAGGCAATCTGAACTGCCGACAGCCCGATGCCTCCAAGGCCGAAGATGGCTACCCATTCGCCCGGTCGAACCACGGCGCGATCAACGAGGCCATGGTAAGCGGTCATAAAACGACAACCGAGGGCGGCGGCACTGATAAAATCCACCGCATCAGGCAACTGCACGAGGTTGACATCGGCGGCCGGCATGACAACCAGGTGACCATATCCGCCATTGAATTGAAAGCCGATGGCACCGTGTCCTGTCTGGCAGAGATTTGAGTGACCGCCATAGCAATAGTGGCATTGGCCGCAAGCAGTGTGAAAAGCCATCGTTACACGATCACCAGGCTTGAATTTACGGACATTTTTGCCGACTTCCCTAACTACTCCGCTGATTTCGTGTCCCAGTATATGAGGCAGATCTATCTTTATACCGACCCAACTCCAGTCCTCTTGCCAGGCATGCCAGTCGCTTCGGCAAACGCCACAGCCCTTAACTTCTATAAGAGCATCATTGGGGCCTGGCGCTGGATCTGATAAATTCTGTATTTCAACGGGTTCCCGAAACTGAGTCATCACTGCAGCTTTCATAATGAATACCTCTCACTATCTTATTAGGCAATTGATTTTATTGCTAAATTTTTCTCAACATGCTTTTCTTCCTTTCTCGCAAGCTTAAAGTAGAGAATTAGTAGAATCGGATACATCACCAGCATTAACAGATTTCTTTAAATTGACTCAGGCGGTTCTGATCTTTCATTGTTTTCTTTTTCAAGAAAGCCATAAGTGCTTAAAGTTCGACCGCGGATAATTTCCACTCTCCGGGGATCCCTTTTAGTTCGTAGGCGCCGCGCTTTTTAAAGCGAATTTCGGATCCGGCCAATGCATCTTTTAGGGTGCCGGAGACTAAGACCTCTCCGGCACTGGCCCTGGCGGCCACCCGGGCGCCGATATGAACCGTAATTCCGCGCACCGCGTCTTCTGTTACATCGCATTCTCCAAGATGCAAACCGGCCCGGATTTCGAGGTCGAGTTCGCTAACCTGTTGACTGACGGCGGATGCACATTGGATGGCGTTGGCTGGTTGCTCAAAAGTTGCGAAAAAACCGTCACCGGCGGTATCGATTTCCCGGCCAAGGAACTGCAAAAGCGCGGTACGCACCAAAGCATGATGCCGATCTATAAGACTTCGCCATTTTATGTCACCATATGCTACGGCTGTTTCTGTTGAATGAACCATATCGGTAAATAGCACCGTGAGAAGCTGTCGGCCGTGGGTTTTTGCAGCGCCGTTAGACGGATTTGTTGACCGGGTTTTGTCAGATTTCACTCCCAGCTCGGTGCCAATGAGTTCGGCAAGCCATCCCGTTCGGAGATGGTGCGAGGCTTGTTAGACATTCTCAAATCCTCGCCTAATTTCGATTTTACATTTGTCTGCATTTTTGCCTCCGCCTTTGAGGCACGAATTTTCAGATCCCTAAGACTTTACACGATTGTTGCGACCGATTTAAAGAAATAACAAATGATTGGCCGGTCAGTCGGAAGTTTCTGTTCTAACCTGAAGAGAAAGCGCTGAGGTCAATTAATTCAGGAACAAACCGTAAGAGAGCTGGTTTAAGCGACGCTGGCGATTCACGCCGGCGATTCATTGGATCCGACCGCTTGATGCGTACCACATGGTGATAGTTATTGTCAAGATAATTATTGCTCAGTTATAATCTAACCTTTTATAATTTAAGGATATTTTCGACTTAACTCGCCTGAAAACTGCCGGAGATAAGAGATTCAAAAAGGCGGGAAGGTAGAATCTTTTTTAACGGCACAGCGATTCTTTGAGAGATATTACCAACGGTATAACGAAGACGCGGTGATTTCGTGCTTATGACATTATTGATAAGTTCAGCAACCAGTTCCGGGGTCGGGCCATTTCGCTCGCCGGATTCCACTGTTCGTAAAACCCTATTAAATATGTCACGATAAGCTGAATTGCGTTTTGATGCCACAGCTAGTTGTCGATGCTGTGTAATTTCAGTTTTAAAATCGCCGGGTTCAATCAATACAACGTGGATGCCGAAGGGCCGCACCTCTATCCGCAGGGCTTCCATCGCGCCCTCAAGTGCAAACTTACTCGCGCAGTAGGCACTCTGGAAAGGCAGGCCGATCAATCCGCCAATGGAGCTGATATTGACGATATATCCGGTGCGTTGCCGGCGCATGATGGGCAAAACTGCGCGGCAAACCCGCAAGGCACCGAAAAAGTTTGTTTCAAGCTGGGATTTTGCTTCTTTAACTGTGGTATCTTCCAGAGAGCCAATTATTGCATAGCCGGCGTTATTCACGACGGCATCAAGGCGTGATTCCCGGGCGATGATGGAGTCAATCCCTTTCTTAACCGATGAATCATTGGTCACATCCATTTGGATCAATCGAAACAAATTTCTTTTTGAAGACCTTTGCTCGCTGTCAGTCGAATTGGCTCTGCGACTTGTTCCATATACGCGGTTACCTTCCAGCGTAAGATAATCAGCACAGCATTTGCCGATTCCAGCGGATGCTCCGGTAACCAGCACAACTCTTTGGTTGTTTATCATTTCTGTACCTTGCCAATAATGTTATAATGCAGAAGCAGCAATAATACACTTCATAAGCAATTATCAACTGGGTGAATTAAATTACACCCCAAATTATATTTTTGACAGTTTCCAATCATTTGTTTTGAACACTTGATTTATTTCACTGACACACATCATCCTTCGATAGAAATTTAGATATTTCACATTAAATTTGACCGATTAACCAATAGTCTGTTATTGTGCTGAATATGTCACCTTCCAACCCAACAACGGGCTCCATTCCCAAACGGAGAGATAGATCTTTCCATGATGTACTTACGTTAGCGGATGATTTTTTTATGAAAAAAGGTATTGTTTTCGAGACCATGAGACGTTTGGCCCAACGCCTGGAAGGCGAAGGTATCCCTTATGCTATTATCGGTGGCATGGCCCTGGCCGCACATGGATACGTCCGTATGACCCTTGATGTTGATATCCTGTTAACTCCCGAAGGACTGGCGCGATTCCGAGAGAAACTCGTCGGTAAAGGATATGTTGCGAATTTTCCCGGTGCTGCAAAATCATTTCGTGACACAGAGACCAATGTTAAAATCGAAATTATTACCGCCGGCGAATTTCCCGGTGACGGATTGCCTAAACCGGTTTCCTTTCCTGAGCCTGTAGGCCAGACGACAGTCGAACAAGACGATATAATGGTAATTAATCTTGCAAAACTGATTGAACTCAAATTGGCCTCCGGGTTGAGTGCGACCCATCGCATGCGTGATCTGGCTGATGTTCAGGATTTGATTATAGCGCTGAACCTGCCACTGGAATTAAAGGATAAACTTGACGAAAGTGTTCGAGCGGAATACCGACGAATTTGGGAAGCTGCAAATAAGGACTCCCGCCGCTAAATCGGTCAATTAATCCTCGTTCACAAATCATATGACCTTCGGCACACGTGCGCTGACCCTTTTTCAATAATTTCAAACCTGAGATCATGTGGCCTCTGGCAATTTTGATGACACCTAAAAATACCTGAGATGCCGCTACCAAAATCTCAATCCTGAATTCTTCCCCAAATTGCAGTGATCGGCATAAACTTTTTTCGGCTTTTTCAATTTGATTATTTGATAAATAGAATCTTCCAAGCAAGCCCCTGCCATATTCAGCATAGAACGGATCTGCGGCGATCCCTACGCCCTTTTCGCCATTTTCAACAGCCGCCTGTAAATTGCCTTCTAATGCATACGCACCGCCAATAAAACCGTGGCCCATGGATTGGCTTCGAATGTTTGATTGTTTGCGGCCAAAATCGACAAGTTTTTTCCCTATTTCAAAAAGCCGCTGCTTATCTCCCTTTAAATAGGTTGCCAGGGCCATCCCGCCCAGGGATTTAAAATATATGTATTGATCCGACGGATAAACTCTTGATATTTCCTGAGCTCTTTCACCATAATTGATGGCCTCGTCAAGTAATCCATAGTAAGCACAGGTCCATGGAAGCCAGGTGCAGGTATAGCCGATAAGCTTTTGGTCATTTAATTGCTCACCAATTTCAAGAGCTTCCATAAGATATTCATAAGAATCTTTGATTCTATTGCGACATAATAAAGCGAATCCCAGCCAAGCGCGGAACATGCCATATCTTGATTTACCATCAAGTGTTTTGGCTATATCCAGATGTTCCTCAAACAAGTCGGTTAATCTCCCGAATTCTCCCTGATAATAAAACACCAGGGCCCACTTCATAAGCAGATCAATGAGCAGTTCATTATCTGATTTTGTTTTGTTCGGTAATTCAACAATGAGTTGGTACGCCTCGGTATAGTATTGATGAGATTCATCCAATGCATACCTTGCCAGACTTTTTTCGCCCGAATTTCATGAGATAGTGGATGGCTTTACCGATAGATCGACCCATTTTAAAATGATAGGAAAGGGTTTCATAAAATTCCGGAAGTCTGTCAGCAAATAGCTGTTCAATTACTTGCCCGGTGCGTTTATGAATTTTGCGGCGTTCTTTTTTAAGCAGACCGTTGTAGACGACTTCCTGGGTGAGCGCATGCTTGAAGAAGTATTCAAGTTCCGGCTGGATACTCTTTGCTTTGATAAGATCAAGGCGTTCGAGACCGCTGAGACATTTGTCAATTCCTCCCTTAAGTTCACTGATCTTCTTCAGGATTTCGTAATAAAATGACCTACCGATGACCGACGCCTCCTGCAGGATCCGTTTAGATTCCTGTTCCAATCGGTCCACTCTTGCAGAAATAACGCCCTGAACGGTTGACGAGATATCAGCATCGCTAATCTGCTTCGTAACTCGCCAGCCATCGTTGTCTCGAATCAGGAAATCCGATTCGATCAGTGAATTGATAGCCTCTTCCAAATAAAATGGATTGCCCTCCACCTTTTCCTGAATAAATCGCTGCAAATCAGAGGGTATCCTGTCAGCTTTCAAAAGGGATTGAACCATTTCCTGCGATTCTGACCGTGAAAGATCCTGCAGGTCAATTTCCTGGTATGGATGAGGAAGGGTGCTTATCTGATGACTTGTAAACAGTTTGATAGTCGGTCTGTATGCACAAATGAATATAACCGGTTCCCTGATTTCAGATAAGAGGAACCGCACAAGATCCAGCGAGGAGGGATCTGCCCAGTGTATGTCATCCACGCAAATGATCGTGAGTCCTTGTTTAGTCAGTGCTGATAATAGCAAGAGCATTCCTTTTTGTAATTTAGACTTCCAAAATTCAGGACTCACGTTTTCTATTTCCGGATAATTAAGTGAATATAGGCTTCCTATATAAGGTGTGACGTCTTCATTATCGTCGAATAAAAGCTTCATGCTTGATTCTATTTTTTCTCTGATTTTTTCCGGTGAATCACCTTCTTCAATCTGTAACGTTCGATTAATGAGATCGATTAATGGAAAATAGGGGATATTTTGAGAATAGGGGTAGGCATGACCCTCGCGCCACAGGGCCTCTTCTATGTTCAAATTCGCTTTGAATTCTTCAATCAATCTGCTTTTTCCGGTGCCGGCAGTGCCAATGATGGAGAACACCGATCCTTTTCCATTGGCTAAATTTTGAATGGCTTCTGAGAGCTGAGCCATTTCAGCTTTGCGGCCGATCAAGTCCGCCCGCAGACCGTGCAGGCGATGAATTTTCTGGGGCTGCTGTTTGATAAATAAAAACTTATGAACCTGAACGGCTTTTGATTTGCCTTTTAACTGGATGGGCTCCAATTCTTCAAATTGAAAGTATCCCTCTGAACGGGTGTAGGTTTCATGATCAACCAGAATATCACCTGAACTCGCAACATCGCTGAGACGGGCGGCTACGTTGACGGCATCACCAGCAACGCCGTGAACTCCTTTTTCCAGATTTAATTCACCGGTGACCACCAGACCGGTATTAATTCCCGTGTGCATCAAAAGCGGTTGCCCAACCATATCCTCATACTTAGGGCTCATGGAATCAACCAATCCATGAATTTCCTGAGCAGCTTTTATGGCCCTGACCGGGTCGTCCTCATGGGACTGATTGGCGCCAAATAGCGCCATGACCGCATCGCCGACATACTTTTCGATGAACCCGCCATATTTGCTGACGATTTTGGAGACATCACCAAAAATCCAGCCCGTTATCTCTTTGACCTCTTCCGGATCGAGATTCTCCGACAAAGCGGTGTAGCCGGAAAGATCTGAGAAAAGAACGGTAACATATTTGCGCTCGCCTTCACTGCTTGGAGCTGGTTTATCCGTCTCGATGTCCGGATCCAATTTATAGCCGCAATCATCACAAAATTTGCTGCCCAGCTGGTAAACAGTTCCACATTGCAGGCAAGCCTCCTCCAAATTGGCACCGCATTCTTTGCAGAACTTGGCACCTTCCCGATTGTCGAATTGGCATTGAATGCATATCATTTGCAATCCCAACGATTAGTTTTAGCTTAAATACAGTATGGTTGACTTAATACGATAAGAATTGTAAATTATGCAAAACATGAATAGTCCTGCCTCATGATTTAGACTTCGGAAAACTTCTTGCCACTGCGGGGACTAAATCACCCTCGGTCGTCATCTTCAGACTTAAAAATATGCGTTCCGAGAATGTGAATAAATTCTGCGACAGAATCATAGATCGTCTTGCTGATGCTCTTGATAAAGGCGCACTCTTACCTGTCGGAGACAATAGAATCCGCTGCCAACAATTGCCCATAAGTAAATAAAGTATTTTCACCTTGAGCCTTGCGCCCTGAGCCGTGTGCCACTTCGAAATTGGCAAAGGCCATGATATTGGTATAGATGTTTTTTTGTCTGCTTAATTTCAGGCCTGGATGTAAAACCCGCCCGCCCCGTGTTGCCGCCTCTTCATATAGTTGGAAAAAGGATCTTGCCAGTCACGCGGGCGGGCAGGCAGTTCATACAAAAAAAGCCCATGCCATCCCGTGATGGTATGAGCTTTTTTTAAAAGCGTATGTTCTCAGAAAAATTTGCCTTCGAATACAGCCGTTCTTTAGCTTCGCACTTTTGCGCATCATTCCTGAGCTCCTTAAAATCAGGCGCGAAGCTTCTTTTTTCCGGATCAGTAGCAGCAGTTACCTGAACTCAGATTCAGCCATAAAAATAGAAGCTTTTAAATCTTAATTATTATATGATGTAATTTAAAAAATAAGATATGCCACAATGTGCCAATTTCAACTATGCATTATAATGAAAATTTCCTGTGATTAATGGACATTAGAAAGCTAGTATGGGAGCCTTTGATGTTAAATTCGACACCGGGACATCTTGCTGGGACACTTTTAAATTGACAAAACAATGTTAAGTAGATACTTTATTATTAAGTGTCTATTTGGAGGTGCTGCACATGGGAACAATCACAGCAAAGCAATTAAAACAAAAAACAGGCGAAGTGATCAGACGAATAAAATCCGGTGAACGGCTTACGTTGACCTATCGCGGAAAGCCTCTTGCTGTAATTGAACCCACCATCAAAAATGATATAAAGGAGTTAAACAGGGTTAATGAATCAGTAAAAGCCTGGGAAAAAATTGAATCCACGCTCAATAGCACAAACTCTGAATTTAAGAATTGGCGGGAGGCAACCGAGTGGGTGCGGAACAGGAGCTGATTTTAATCGATACAAACATATTTGTGATTGATCTCCGGTACAAAAGAGACATAAACTATCGGGTGAACCAAGCGTTTCTTTCCTCTGTTGGTCGAAATGGCAACGGTTTCACCACCATTGTTAATTTATTGGAGCTTTGCGGTATTCTTTCGTTTAATCTCAACCGGGATCAATTACTTGATTTATGGACTTATTTTTGTGATCGATTTAATATTACTGTCCTACCTGAGCCCGATCTTAAAAGTGATTTACCAGACATAGAGATCCGTCGGTTATTTGATATATTGTCTAAAAAATCCTCCTTCGGTGATGCTTTGATAATGGCGGTTGCCGAGAAATCCCTTTCATTCGTTTCAACCATGGTTACCTGGGATAATGAGCACTTCAAGGACAAATACACCGGTAAAGTCTTGACGCCGGATGAGTACATGACCGTAAACGCATAAGCATTCAAGTACCTAATCCGGACAACCCGGATGAAGCGAAGCGTAAATCCCGCTTTTCGGGGAACCAAAATGAAATCAAGCCACGAAGACCACGAAGAACGCTAAGGCAAAAATAGAATACATGACTTCAGGGTTTCTTCGTGAACTTCGTGGTGAAACAAGCTTTTTCATAAAATGCAATGAAATCAAAATTAAGAGACTAGTCTTCTAACTCAACAAACCCATCAACTCAATAAACTAATCAACTCATTTTTCCCATTCCGCATCTTCTTCAAAAAACCGCTCCACAATTTCCAGATAGCGCGGGAGCTTAAGGGTGCGGTGGACTTTTTTACGGATTTTGCGGCCGTCTTTAAACGACTGGGAAAAATAAAACCAAAACCCCTTCATTCGTTCCAGAAGATGACCGGGGCCCGAAAATACCTTTTGATACTCTTCGAACAACTCTTCGTAAAAGTGTCTGAAAGTTTCGACCTGGTTGCTGAAGTTATCTTTACCGGTTTTGATGATGGCCGGCAAAAAAGGATTGATGATTGCGCCGCGGCCGATCATCCAGGAGTCGGTGGTTGGAAAGCGGGCCGAGAGGTTTTTGAAACTTTTCAAATCAATAATATCACCGTTGTAGACAATTCGATGATGGGTCATATCAATGCATTTTTCAAATGCATCCAGGTCCGGTTCGCCATCGTACATCTGTTTGCCGGTTCTGGGATGAATTATTATTTCCTGCAATGGATAGCGGTTGAAAATCGGTATGAGCTTAAATATCTCATCGGGAGTCTTGCGACCCAGACGGATTTTTATCGACAGCCGGTTGGGAATGGCGGGGACTGTTTTTTTCAGGAAATTATCAATCTTCTCCGGGTACGGCAGCAAACCGGAACCACGCTGTTTCTTGGCGACCATTGGGAAAGGACACCCCAGATTCCAGTTTACTGTTTTATAGCCCAGGTCAGACAGTTGCCCGGCAAGGGGGATAAAATTTTCATGGTTGTTGCCGATGATTTGGGGAACGATGGGCATGGCCGAGTTGTTTTCAGGCAGGACATCCTTGAGATGCGATGGTTTGACGCGAATTGTCTTCAAGGTCGGTATAAAAGGGGTGACCGCAGCGTCGCAACCGTCGAAATGTCGGGAAAAAGTATTGCGGTAGATATAATCAGTAAAGCCCCGCAAGGGTGCGAGATATAGTTTGAATGTCATACCTGGATATTTTTAATTATAAACGGTTCCGCTGTTAACTATTGTTGTAATTCGTGTTTATTCGTGCCCATTCGTGGCTAAGTTAATATAAAATAGCTAAAATCATACATTTTTTTAACGATGCACGTTTTCGATATCTATCGTAGCGGCTCCAACATAATTTCAACCCGACGGTTTTTCTGTCGACCTGCCTTGGTGTCATTGCCGGTCACGGGGCGATGCATGGAGTATCCGACGGCAGACAGGTTATTGGGGCTGACTCCCATCTCACGCAGTTTGCGCGACACCGCTGCGGCACGCGCAACCGACAGGCCCAGGTTGTCATAATAAATATTCTTAATTTTGCGGCCAAGTAGTTTGTTGTCGGTGTGACCGGCCACTGATATCTCAAATCCCTCCATTTTTTGTAGTTCGGTCGCCAGGCTTTTCAATACCCCGTTACCGTCTGAGGTAATATCTGCACTGCCTGAGGCAAACAGAATTTTATCCAGCAACCGTATATTGAGTTTGTTTTCCAGGTTGCTGATCTTTATTTCTTTTTCCGCAATTTGTTGTTCAAACTGCTTGGAAAGTTCCTGATAGGCTTTTTCCATGGACTTTAGCTGTTGTTCTTTAGATTTTAATTGTTTTTCTTTGCTGGCTGCATCCATGGACAGCGCTTCTATCTGACTTTGGGTCATTCCGAGCTGATTTTTTAGAGCATCTTTTAGCCGGGCAAGCTCACCCTTTTCCTTATCGAGTTCGGCAACTCGACTGAGCAATTGTTGATGATCTGCTTCCATTTCAGAAAGTTTTTGATCTTTGGCGGATTTGTCATCAGAGATTGTCTGAAATCGGCTTTGCGATTCAGTCAGTTGATTTTTTAATCCAATGTTGGTCTGTTTAAGTTGATCTCTTTCCGCTTCCAGCAAATTACCCTGTTCTACCAGGGCCTGATTCGCTTTTACCGTCTGTGAGAGTTGAGCATCCTGGTCAGCTAACTGATTTTCTAATTCGATATTGGTCTGTTTAAGTTGATCTCTTTCCGCTTCCAGCAAATTACCCTGTACTATCAGGGCCTGATTCGCTTTTACCGTCTGTGAGAGTTGAGCATCCTGGTCAGCTGACTGATTTTCTAATTCGATATTGGTCTGTTTAAGTTGATCTCTTTCCGCTTCCAGCAAATCACCCTGTTCTATCAGTGCCTGATTTGCTTTTTCTGTCTGTGAGAGGTGAGCCTGCTGGTCCGCTATTTCTTTTCGCAAGCCTTCGATTTGATTGCCGGCCGTCAGCAGTTGCCGGCTAATTTCTGCTAAACTTTGTCTGAGTGTCTCCTTGCTGCTTTCTAAAGCGACGATGTTGCCGCGCAGCTTTTGCACTTCTGCACGGGACGCTTGTAGCTCGCGATCCCATTGTGCCAGCTGATTTTCCAGACCCGTTATCGTTGTCTGCAGATCTGCGGCGAGGGCCTCTGCTTCCTTTTTGATTCGGGAAAGCGTCTCTTCCAGTTCGCCGCTCTTTTTTTGAAGATTTTCCACGAGCTGAATCTTATTGGCAAGATCGGCTTTGTAGGCAGCCTTAGCCTCATCCGAAGCCGCTTTCAGCTGCTGCGTTTCGTTGCGGGACAATTGTAGTTCGCTCTCTCGTTGCGCCAGCTGATATTCCAGGCTTTTTATCGTTCCCCGTAGTTCTGCTTCGATCGTCTCCGTTTCTTTTTGTGTACGTGAAACGGTCGCTTCCAATTCACCGCTTTTTCTTTGAAGTTCTTCGACGAGTCTAATTTTGTCAGTGAGTTCGGTTTGATGATCGGTTTTGATCTCTTCCAAAGCTGCTTTTAATTGTTGCGTTTGATTGTGGGAAGTTTGTAATTCGTGCTGTTTTAGCACCAGCTGGTTTTCCAACCCGCCAACTTTTGATTGTAGATCCGCTTCAATACGTTCCTTGTCTTTCCGGATCTGAAAAACTAATTTTTCCAGCTCTGCCTCAACCAATTTCTTTTCTTCGGAGACGCTGGCAACTGTTTCTTCCAGCGCCACCGTTTTAATTTCAAGCTCTTTCACACGCCGGGTCCTGGCGTCCAGTTCCGCTTTCTGAGTGGAATTTAGATCCATTGAAGCTGTCTTCAATTGATCGATTTCGGCCAACCGGTTTTGATTTTCGGTGGAAATATTTTTAATAGGACCTTGATGAAGATATACCGTATAGCCGATTACTGCCGCCAGGGCGACGGCTAATCCGATGATTACAGATTTCATAGTTTTCATGGATTATCACCCCTCCTTTTGCAGTTGCGGTGTTGCACGTTTATATCCATTCGTTAATCCGCCCTGATAATCAGCACATTCAGGGAGGCAACTCGTCTTTTGAAAACTGAAGAATGTTGGATGGTCATTGGTCCTGTGGATTTATTGCTATATACTGCGCATTTTTTTATACTTTATTCTTTTAATTTACATGGTGAGCTGGATATATGCAAGTCTAAAGCGGGAAAATTTTTACTCGATCTGACTATTCCAACCGCAAATCCGACAACACCACCCACCAGGTGAGAAAGGGGCACCGGGACCATATTGGCACGGATATTATTGACAAAAATGGCTAAACCGCTGGCCATCTCATAGATGATTTTAGCCGGCAGCAGAACAAGCATGATTGTGTGAAAGGTGATCCAAATCCAATTTTGGCTGGGCCACTCACGTTTGATAACCAAAACCATCAACAAGGAGTAAAGAGAACAATCCAGCCCGGAGAGTCCCCCATACACTGCAAGGTGTGGCATGACGGTCCAGATTGCTAGCGGGATGAGAATCGCCGCTATTCCGATGGTGATAACATATTTACAGCGGTCCATGATCTCGCAAAAAGACCCCAGAACGAAAAACGTCATAGCTGACCACAACAGGTGATCCGTATTCAGGTGCACCCAATGGCTGGAAATCAGCCGCCACCAATGGCCATCCGCCAGGGCAGTTCTTGTGTAAAGCAGATGCGGCCGCAAGGGATGATAAAAATGAATCAGCAGGGCCACTGCGCTGAGGAGGAGTGAGACATAGGGCACCCGCTTAGCTGTCTTGCGAGCTTTTTGTTTTATATTGATAAGAGTCATCGTGTGTTCCCTGTGTTTAAGAATTCTGACGCGTGCGGTTCAGGGTTCAAGGTTCAAAGGTTTGGTGGGTCATGCCAAAAATGCGCTCGTTAAAGACTTCCCAAACCCAGAACCCGGAACCTTTGAACCATATCTAACCCTTTCTGCGAAACATTGGCTTCGCAGCAGCGATAATCGCAAAGAAGATGGCCAAAAAGCCGGTCAGCGGATCGATGGCGCCGCCGCCGCCGCCAAGACTCGGAGCTTTAAATTTAAAGGCCGGCTTTTTTTCATCAACCCTGTGGTTTTTGGCGGGTTGTTGTGACCTTGTAGATCGAGCTTGCTGTTCGCGAGCTGTCCTTGCCTGGTTGTGGCGTTCAATTCCTCGATCGGTGAAGGCACTATCGGATAGAACCACCATGGAGGTATAGTCTGTCACGATCTGATAGCTGAGGCCAAGGTCTCGAATGGCGTTTTCCGTTTCCGATGGCGGCATTTGGCCGATTCTTTCCTGAGATTCAATTTTTTCGATGGTGGCCAGCGCCCAGAGTCTTTCCAGCTCGGGGTTATCCGTAGCCAGATCCGGAAACTTAAAATCCGAGGTATAGGTTTTATCCTCGCCCGTTAGATTGGCCTTGAGGGTAACCCGAGCGTCGCCGCCATTTTGATATTTCCCGAAAACAACCAGCTGCTCACCGCGATAAACCTTCTTGAAGGTGTCGTCTGTCAGGTCAAAAACCTTCACTCCTGAAATCTTCACCTCCGCATTGAGCAGGGCTTCATACTTGATTTTGTTGCCGGCCAGTAAAATTTTGCCCATGATGTCATCGGTATTTGAGATCGTGTCATAAAATCCACCGGAGGTCCCGGCAATGGTCTGCATCAGGGGCCAGTTGGCGCTGTTTCCCAGCAGAAATCCGAACACCCGGACATCAACCTTCTGAAGCAGCTTGTGAAATTCTTGAGGATTAACCACGCCGGTGTTGGTCACCGCATCCGTGACGAGGATAATATTGGCGGCCCGGTCCTCATCCAGTCTTTTTAGTCCCAGTGTCAAACCGGCATAAAGGTTGGTGCTGCCGCCGGATGTAACGGGGTCGAGGATTTCCCGAGCCCTGCTGAGCGCCTCGTCGGATACCGGTATCCAATCTTTTGTCAACTCTTTGGCATTGCTGGAAAAGGTCACAAATCGAAAACGATCACCGGGTTTGAGCTTTTCAAGAGCCTTGATGACACCCTGTTTAAGGGTATGCAATTTGGATTGCATGCTTCCGGACAGATCCAGCACAAAGCAGTAGTCGGCGCCGTTGGTCAGGGGCTTTAAATCTTCACCGGGGGTAATTACCATCATAAAGGAGCCGGGTTCGGCCGGATCATTGCGAAAAGGAATGACTTCAACCCGGCCGGGAAGATTGTCCTGTAGACGGTAATAGAATATGAAATCACGATTTAGGCTCATGTCTGTCAATTGCATGTCCAGCTTGATGTGTCCGTCTGTTAATTTGTCGATGACAGCCGCCGCTTCGAATCCCGGGGCGCGCACATCCTGAACGGGGTAGGCGGATTTGAATTCCAAGTTCATGGAAAAGGTGTTCTCAACTTTTGCATTGGTGGTCCAGAAGCTCATACCGGCCTCATCCGTGCCACCCTCCTCAAGGGGGTACAGATAACGGCCGACCCCGCTATCAATCTTAAGGGGTTGGTAATATAGAAATCGAATTTTAGTTTCATCGTTGGCAGGGACGGGATAAACTTTAAATTCGAACGTGTAAAACTCGTTTTTTTCAGCCAGGCCGGAATCCTTGCCACGGCTTTTTTCATCCTGATAGATTTGGCGGGCTTTCTGCTTTTCCAGAACTTCTCCGTGAATTTCCCGTTCTCCGGCATAGATGGTTACCTCCGAAAGGCTGGCACTTTTGGGCAACGGAAAACTATACATGGCCTCGAGATTTTCAGGGTTCGAGTTGTGAAAGGTTTGATAGACTTCAGTTATGGCAAATCCATTATTGATGACAACATTAACATGGTGATCCCGGATTTGGATGGGTTTATGCTGTGATCCGGTCGGTGTCAAAATACCGGCCGCATGACTTACCGAAGCGGCCATTCCCAGAGCGATAATTAGTATGAAACGAATAATGTGATTATTCATATTGCACCTCCTTATGCAGTTTGAACTACAGCTACCAAAGGAGCAACACCCGTGCCAGATCCAGTTAAGTGGGAAATGATATCCGATAACCGCCTGATAAAACGATAGATAATATTGTTACGAGTGATTTTTGTTATTCAAAAATAATAATAGGGGATTGATTGGATTGTTCTATTCATGTATATAGGATATCATTATATGTATATTTTAATAATATTTCCGTTGCAGCGTTAATATTCTATTATATTAAGAATATTTTATTATTTTAAAAATTAAATAATGATGTAAGAGAAAATTAGAGTTGAATAGTCCTCAAAAATAAATATTTTTAATAATATATTCAATTAATTAAAAAGTTATATACATAAATTGTACTTAGAGCTTTTTTGTCCCACAAATACTGAACCCTGCCTGCCGTCCGTCTTGTCCCGTCGAAGCTTTTGCGAAGTCGGAAGCCTGAAAGGCGAAGGAGGGGAACTCTGCTTGTCCGCCATAGTCCTGTACTGCTTTTAGAGACGACGGTGGAAACGTTGATTTTTTGACCGATTACATCAACGGATTATGCAATGGCCATTTTAAATGCTGAAGATCTTCGTTTTCTGGAATCTGTCGCCGAGGTCAGCTATGCCAATCCATTTCTGGCCGAACGCATTGATTATGAACGGCGGGCTTTGGGCTCCGAATTTGACGAATCACAGGCTAACTGGAATCTGCTGGGAGACGATCCGGAGACGCAACAGGTCAACACCCGGAAAATAGCGGAACGAGCCTATTCGATTGTTGCAGGGGTTCAGCAGCTATTGAAAAAAGGCGCGGCGGGCGACCGCCAAGAGCTCCAACTATACGAAGATACCATCCTATTTTTACTTTATTACTATTATGCCCAAAGATTTAAAGATATCATCGTCAAGCCCCAAAAGGATCAGACCTACGAGTATTTCAAGGAATTCACCCACTATTGGCGACACTTTTTCAAGCTTCCCGTCGACAATTTACCGTTCCAAACGGAGGCGGCTCACATTTTCGCCTGTTTCTTTCAGGTGCGCCGTGCCTTTTATTATATATTCAGAGCCATTGTCGGGCGTTCGACAGTGGCGGCGAACCTGAGAGCCATGGTGTGGAATTCTATCTTCACCCACGACATGCGCCGTTATCGCCGGGCCTTCTATCAGCGGATGGGAGATTTTTCCACATTAATCATCGGACCGACTGGGTCGGGTAAAGAGCTTGTCGCACGTGCGATCGGGTTTTCGCGGTATATCCCTTTTAATCATAAATCGCTGAGGTTTGAGAGAGATTTTTCAGAAACCTTTTTTCCCATTAACCTATCTGCGCTGCCCTCAACCCTGGTCGAATCAGAATTGTTCGGCCACCGGCGCGGGGCATATACCGGTGCCCTGGAAGACCGCAAAGGCTGGCTGGAGGTCTGCCCACCCGAAGGTACCGTCTTTTTGGATGAGATCGGAGAATTGGATCCCCTGGTTCAGGTGAAACTGCTCAGAGTGATCCAGGCCCGGACATTTCAACGCCTAGGGACAACAAGGGATTCGGTGTTTCGCGGCAAGATCGTGGCGGCCACCCATCGCGACATCCATCAAGCCATGGAAAATGGTGATTTCAGGAAAGATTTTTATTACCGGCTGTGTTCAGACATCATCACGACACCTTCTTTCCAGCAGCAAATCTCAGAGGCTCCGGAAGTTCTTGGTGATCTGGTCGCCTATATTTGCCAGAAAGTAGCCGGGTCGGAAGGTGAAGCGGTTGCCGGCGAGGTGCTGTCATGGATTCAAAATACACTTGGCATCGATTACCCATGGCCGGGTAATATTCGCGAGCTTGAGCAATGTGTTCGCAATATCATGATCCGCCAGGAATACCACCCTGCCGCTGATCAGGCCAGCGGGCAGAATGCCGTGCAACTGTTGTCTTTCCGTGAAGGGACCCTGACCTTGGAGGAACTCTGTCGCCTTTACTGTACCCATGTGTACGCCAACGTCGGGTCGTATGTCGAAACTGCCCGGCGTCTCAATATAGACCGCAGAACTGTAAAAAAATATGTAGAGGGAAATGATTAGACCGCAAATATTGATTGTTTTGGTCATTGAATATTGAAAATTGTGATTTATTTGTAATTTGGTGCTTGAAATTTGGGATTTTATTGTCTTATAAAACCAAAGCGGACCAAAATCTTCCTTTTATTACGGCAGCCGCGACATTCGCTCAACTTTGATTAGTGATCAAGGTCGGTCATGAAAACCTATAATGCCTATTACAAATCGCCCCTGGGACCCATTGAAATCAGTGGGATGCAGGACAGCATCTTATCTGTGGACTTTGTGGAGGATATGCTGCCGGGAGATGCCGACCTGCCGTTCTGCATAAAAACCTGCCTCAAGCAAATCGATGAGTATTTTAGTGGCAAAAGAAAAGAGTTCTTACTAAAGCTTGATCCTCAAGGGACAATCTTTCAAAGAATGGTATGGCAGCAGCTTGAAAAAATACCTTTTGGTGCGGTTGTCTCTTACGGCGAGATCGCCAGTATCATCGGCAAACCAAAGGCCTGCCGGGCGGTGGGAAATGCCAACGGTAGAAATCCCATCGCCATTATCATTCCCTGCCATCGGGTCATCGGAAGCGATGGGAGTCTGACCGGATACGGCGGAGGCCTATGGCGCAAAGAATGGCTGATCAAACATGAGAAGGGTTACCTACCAAACAATATAACCGCCTAGGACCGGTATTTAGTAGCCGAAACGCCGGATGGCTTTGGTGTCCTTGCGCCAGTTTTTCTGGACGCGTACGAAGAGCTTCAAGTAAATTTTGCATCCCAGCATTTTCTCGATCTGCTCGCGGGAGCGGGTGCCGATCTGCTTTAGTTTGCTGCCGTTTTTTCCAATGACCATTCCTTTTTGAGAGTCGCGTTCCAGATGAATAGTCGCTTCGATATTTACCAGGTGCCCTTCCTTTTTTTCTCTGAAAGTGTCTATGGTTACCGCCGTGGCATAGGGGAGTTCCGCACCGGTCAGCCGGAATACCTGTTCGCGGATCAACTCGGCGGCAATAAACCGTTCGGTAACGTCGGTTAGCGTGTCTTCCGGGAAGTACGGTGGACCGGGGGGCAGTATGCCGGCCATGGCTGAAATCAGTTCGTCTATCTGAATTCCATCCCGCGCAGAAATCGGGACGATCTCCTCAAACTCATACACGTTAGACCATTTATCGATGCTTTCAAGCACATGGGATTTATCAATCAGATCAATCTTATTCGGGGCTAATATTACCGGTCTGGTCTGATTCTGGAGTTGTTTTACCAGAAAGCGTTCGGCATTTGGTTCCGAATGCGAGACATCGATGACAACCAGGATTAAATCGGCATCCCCGACAGCTGAGAGTGCGGCATCGACAATTCGAACGTTTAATTTGTCCCTGGCTTCAAATACTCCCGGTGTATCGAAAAAAACTATTTGAATTTCGGGGCGATGCAGTACTCCCAGGATCCGGTTTCGCGTTGTCTGCGGTTTTTTGGAAGTGATGGATATTTTTTCACCGAGCATCCGATTGAGCAGGGTCGATTTGCCCGCATTCGGCGTACCGGCAATGGCAACATAGCCGGCTTTGAAGTTTTTATATTGATCATTAATATCTTGCATATTATGCCCTTATCGGTTGGTCCTAAAACATGTTGGCAGAAACTGAAGGTATTGTGTTGGAAAGGCATATCTCACTGGGATGTCGTCCTCGATCCGTTTGGCAACGGGCTTCATCAACTCTATTTTCCGAATGCGAGAACGAGGACGAGAAACTATCTAATAAGCATTTCGAACATTTGCCACCTATTGTTTTGCTCTTAAACTGCCCGGCGGCAGTCGCGTTTTCCGAGCGTAGCCTTTTTTATATGCCTTCGTCAGCCATTATTTTTATAATTTAATAATTAATCCGCCCGGACAACATCAAAACAGTCTCATCAGTTTCAAACTGACCTTTTTGTTTTATCATAGCCTGTTACTTGTATTTTTCAGGGCGGAGTAATTATAAATTCAATTGCTTTCCAGACATCCTCGCGCCCTTTGCGGGATTTGGCTGAAAACAGGATTAAGTCGCTGGCATCCAGCGCCAGCGTTCGGGCTACGACAGCACGTTGTCTGGCCAGTTTGGATTTTGAGAGCTTATCTGTTTTGGTAAGCACCAATATGCAGGCGATTGCGTAGTGCCCAAGCCAGGCGATCAGACTATGCTCTTCCTGCCGGGGCGTGCGCCGAATATCCAGGATTACAACCACACCTTTTAGAGTGTTGCGGCCGGACAGGTAGGTCTCAATCATGGGGCCCCATTTTTTTTTAACGGAGGCCGGAACCCTGGCGTATCCGTAGCCGGGCAGATCAACAAAGGTAATATAATCATTAATGTCAAAGAAATTAACCAGCTGGGTTCGGCCGGGCGTGGAACTGGTTTTTACCAGACGTTTACGATTGACAAGAACATTAATCAGACTGGATTTGCCCACATTGGAGCGTCCGGCAAAGGCAATTTCAGGCAACCCCTCCGGCGGATATTGCGAAGGCTTGGTGGCGCTGGTGATAAATTCAGCCGACGTTATCTTCATGGTTATTGGATCCGGGCATCAAGCATTGGTTACGTTACCATGTATGTTAATGCTCTATATCAAAATGCATAGGGCAAAGAGCAGAGAGCAGAGTGAACGATGGTAGACGGCTTGCCGGTATTCAGGTTTTCGCTATGCACCATGCCCTTTGCCCTATGCTGAAATCAGATAGTCGTATAGATTGATTAAAAATTTCGATTTATTTCGCACGCTCCGCGAGGTAATTTTCGAGCCTGTCCATCCCTTCCGCTATATTTTCCAGTGAATTGGCATAGGAAAATCTGAGATAGCCTTCGCCATTGGGGCCAAAATCGATACCGGGTGCCACTCCGACCCGGGCATTTTCCAGGATATCGAAGGCTAACTTATAGGAGTCGTCCGCAAGGTGTTTGGCATTGGCAAAAACATAAAAAGCCCCGGTGGGCTCCACCGTGATGCCAAAACCGATTTCTTTTAATCGGGCTATCATGAACCGACGTCGTTTATTATATATACCCTTCATTCGTGAGACATCGTCCCGGGCTTCTTTTAGCGCAGCGATACCGGCCATTTGAACCATGGCGTTGGCAGATATAAAAAAATTTTGCTGCAGTTTTTGCATGGGTCGAATAAACGGTTGCGGAGCTATGACATAGCCCAGCCGCAGGCCGGTCATGGCAAAAAGTTTTGAAAATCCGTTTAACACAAATGCCCGGTCGGTAAATTCCAGTATGCTATGTTCCGTTCCCTCGTAAACCAGACCGTGGTAGATTTCATCGGATACGATGAGGGGAGATTCCGGCGCGGATACCAGATCGGCGACTGCTTTCATGCGGTTTTCCGCCAGCAGATTTCCTGTGGGATTGGATGGTGAGTTGATAAAAATTGCCCTGGTTTTCGAATTTATTTGCTCTTTGATCAACTCCGGCCGGTATTGAAAGCCGTCTTCTTCGTATACGGGGACGGTGACAGGTATTCCCTGAACAAATTTAATAAAATTGGGGTAGCAGGCATAATGGGGATCGGATACGATCACCTCATCGCATTTTTCAAGCAAGGCTGAAAACACCAGGAAAATAGCCGGGGACGAGCCGGATGTCACGATCACCTGATTCGGCTCGACGGATACATTATAGGTCGTGAAATAGTACTCGCAGATAGCCTCTCGCAACTCGAACATTCCCAGGCTATGGGTGTAGTGGGTGTGGCCATTTTCCAACGCCCGGCAGGCCGCCTCTTTGACACAGCGGGGGGTGTCAAAATCCGGCTCACCCACTTCGAGGTGAATGATGTGATTGCCGGCGCGTTCCATTTCATTGGCCCGTTCGAGGACATCCATGACAATGAAAGAAGTCATCTCAGAGGTTCTCTTTGAAATCATAATAATAAACCTTGTGTTGCGAGTTGCGTGTTACGGGTTACGAGTTTCATGTTTTTGGATACAAGTTAATACATATTTTATGTTCAATCGCTTGTTTTAAAGTCGAAATGGCCGATTAAACGATTAGGGATCAATTTGCCAACTAAAATCATCTATGTTCAAAACCACGCCGCACCTTTTAACACGCTACCTGCATCTTCTCACCCCGTAATTCGAACCTCACACTCCGTAACGCCTAACTCGTACCCCGTAACCCGAAACACGTAACTCGCTCCCCGTACCCCGCGCCACGTATCCCGCACCCCGCAACGCGTAAATCTATATCACTTTGTTAAGCGGATATTCTATAATCCCTTCCGCCCCATGCTTAATCAACTGCGGAATGAGTTCGCGCACCGTCTCTTCGCTGACCACGACCTCTACGGAATACCAATCGGACTGATACAAAGATGCTACGGTCGGGGCATTTAGGCTTGGCAGCATTGCGATGATCTCTTCCATCCGGTTTTGCGGGACATTCATTTTGACTCCCACCATCTTTTCACCCAGCAGTGCACCCTGGAGCAGCAAAGCGATCTGCTCGACTTTTTTCTTTTTATGCGGGTTTTGCCAGGCTTCGTGGTTTACGATCAGCTGGGTGTTCGTTTGCATCAATTCATGGATAATGCGCAGACCATGGGCTTTTATTGTGCTTTCGGTTTCCGTAACTTCTACGACGGCATCGGCAAGTCCGGACACCACTTTGGCTTCGGTGGCCCCCCAGGAAAATTCGACCTTCACGGCAATTTTGCGTTCGGCAAAATAACGCCGGGTAAATTCCGTGAGTTCTGTGGCTATCTTTTTTCCCGTCAGATCCTCCAGTTTCTTTATCGGTGAGTCGTAGGGGACCGCGATTACCCAGCGTGCCGGCCGGGAACTGACCTTTGAATAAACCAGATCAGTCACGATGTGCACATCGGATTCGTTTTCTGCGATCCAGTCCTTGCCGGTGAGTCCTGCATCCAGCGTACCGCTTTCCACATAGCGCGACATTTCCTGGGCCCGGCAAATAGCACAATTAATCGAATCATCATCGATTTCGGGAAAATAACTTCTTCCGTTGACATTAATATGCCAACCGGAACGCTTGAACAAAGCGATGGTTGCGTTTTGCAGACTTCCCTTAGGAATTCCCAATTTCAATTGTGTGTTCACTTCTTATACACCTCCTTGGGGTCAAACATCGGTTCTCCGATTACCCGGATGGAACCATTTTCAAGTTTCTTATAAAAGCAGCTGCGATGACCGGTATGGCAGGCCGCCCCGCCGAGCTGCTCGACTTTTAAAAGCACGGTGTCATCATCACAGTCAATTCGGATTTCTTTTACCCGTTGCACATTGCCGGAGGTTTCACCTTTAATCCAGAGTGTTTGGCGGCTGCGGCTGTAGTAAGTCGCTTTGCCCGACGACAGCGTGGCATCAAAGGCCTCCTGATTCATATAGGCCAGCATTAATATTTCTCCGGTGGCATAGTCCTGGGCAATGGCGGGAATCAGCCCGCCTGTTTTTTTAAAATCGAGTTGGATCATTTAATTGCTCCGCCCTGAAAATAGTAAATCCAGGGTGATAAATAGTGTTTTGACAACTGTACAATGTTTTTTGATCATTAATCCGGCAGATTAATTACTTAATGCTGCGCCTAAAATTTTAAAGTACAACGATATGTTAGCTGCACCTGATGTCGCAATTATTCGGGGCGGAGTAATTATGATGTTGAATTTGTCGTTATAAGACGCTATTATAAACTATTCATTCAGGAAATTTGTCCTGTCGAAACTGAGCCCTGCCAAGAGTTTTTTAAACCCTCTTGAGTAACCACTTAGGAAATTATTGTCAAATCCTTTTTTATTTAAATATGTCTAAACAAAAACGAAAATCGGATATTAGAAAAAATCATGTCCGGCGTGAAAAAAGGGGGTTTTTTAAAACCCTTATGCTATGGTCCTTTTTGCTGGGATTAATGTTGGTTTTCTGCGGCGCAGGGGCCGGCCTGGCCCTTTATTATTCCATCAGCAAAGATCTGCCCAAAATAACCTCGCTGGCTGATTATCACCCATCGATTATTACGACCGTCTATGCCGATGACAATCGTAAAATTGCCGAATTCTTTAAAGAGCGCCGCATTGTCATTCCCTTAAAGGAGATGCCCCGTACCTTGGTCGATGCCTTTGTAGCGGCTGAAGACTCCAGATTTTATAAACATCAAGGCATTGATTTCATAAGTATTGTCAGAGCGTTTTTTAAAAATCTTGAAGCCGGTACCATCGTGCAGGGCGGCAGTACGATCACACAGCAGGTCACCAAATCGTTTCTGCTGACTCCGGAGCGAAGCTATAAACGAAAATTAAGGGAAGCCATCCTGGCTTATAGTATCGATAAAGCCTTCTCCAAAGAAGATATCCTGTACCTGTATCTCAACCAAATTTATCTGGGGCACGGGGCCTATGGGGTGCAGGCCGCTTCTGAAAATTATTTCGGCAAATCCGTGAAAGATCTAAATCTTGCAGAATGTGCCATTCTGGCCGGATTGCCCCAGGCACCCAGCAAATATTCACCATTCAGACATCCGGAACGGGCCAAACAGCGCCAGATTTACGTATTAAACCGTATGGTGGCCGAGTCCTACATAACCAATATCCAGGCCACGGAAGCCATTAACACCAAACTTGATATCAAACCCCGACGCAACCTGTACATCGAAGAAGTCCCCTTTTATACCGAGCATGTGCGGCGCCATCTTGAAAAAAAATATGGAACCGATGCTTTGTATACCCAGGGGCTGCAGGTGTATGCGGCCGTTAATCTGGAGATGCAGAAAATTGCCAGGGAAGAAATCCAAAAGGGGTTATTCGAACTGGATAAACGAGAGGGTTACCGCGGTCCTTTGGAACAGATAAAACCCGAAGCGATTGAATCCTATTCCCAAACGCTGCAGGTTGAACTCGATAAAAAACCATTGGAGGCGGGGGCCACGGCCAAGGGTGTGGTGATTGCCGTCAATGACCGCCAGAAAACGGTAACGGTTCGCCTGGGAAATTCGCAGGGCACCATTGCCCTCGAGGACATGATCTGGGCCCGCAAACCCGACCCGGAAGTTGCCTATTACAAGGTCAAACTGAAACGGCCCTCACAGGCGCTTGCCGTGGGGGATGTCATTCTGGTTAAGGTCAAGGGCAAAAAAGAAGGTAAAAAAATGTGGCTGCTGGCTCTGGAGCAAATGCCCATCGCCCAGTCCGCCCTGATGAGCATCGAAGCCGGAACCGGTCTGGTAAAGGCCATGATCGGCGGTCGTGATTTCAGGCAAACCCAGTTCAATCGTGCCACCCAATCCAGACGTCAACCGGGATCCGCCTTTAAGCCCCTTATTTATTCGGCAGCTCTGGATAAGGAATATGAAGATCCGAAAAAAATCTACACCCCGGCGACCACCATCATCGATTCAGCGATCGTCTACACGGATGAAGAACGCGATCACACGTGGAAGCCCCATAATTACAAAGAAACCTTTTATGGTCCGACCCTTTTGCGCAAGGCCCTGGCCAAATCCCGCAATCTGGTAACCATTAAAATTTTACAGGATATCGGCGTTGATTACGCCATTGAATATGCCGGAAAACTGGGGATTGAGTCCAAACTGAGCCGGGATCTGTCGATTGCGCTTGGATCATCCGGTACTTCCCTGCTTGAACTTCTCAGGGCCTATTCGGTTTTCGCCAATCAGGGCTACCTGGTCGAACCGGTATTTGTCTTGAAAGTGGTTGATCGCAACGGCAAGGTTCTGGAAGAAATGGCGCCCGAGCGAAAAAAAGTGATTGAGAAAAATACGGCCTATATAATGACCAACCTGTTGGAAGGTGTCGTCAAATACGGCACCGGCAGGCGGGTTAAAGCGTTAAAGCGACCGGTGGCCGGCAAAACCGGTACGAGCAATGACCTGTTTGATGCCTGGTTTGTCGGATACACCCCTGAGTATATCACGGGGGTGTGGGTCGGTTTGGATGAAGAGGCCCCGATGGGTTACGGAGAAACCGGCTCCAGGGCGGCCAGCCCCATTTGGCTCGGTTTTATGAAGCGAGCGCTTGAAGGTAAACCCGTCAAGGTTTTTCAGGCCCCAGAAGGCGTCGAGTTTGCCAAAATCGATGCGGATACCGGATTGCTGCCGGTGCCGGAATCCAAAAATGTGGTTTTCGAATGCTTTAAGGAAGGAACGGTTCCCACCGAGTATACCAAAAGGCCCGATGAAGCCCGCGAGACCGAAGATCTGTTTAAGAAGGACATCTAGCTTTATTTCCGGGTCCCGGTTTTTGCCGAAATAGATTAGCTGAAAAATTGGTTGTCAGTATCAACCATATGCCGGGTGCCGGCCACCGGAAATCAGTTGAAAACCATCGATCACCAACCGCCAACCTTCAAGCGATACACCCGGATATCAGCTTTTTAAAACGCCTCTTTATCTATCTCGTTTGCCCTGTTGTCTCATAAAATCTGCTATACAAGAATCTTGCTTTGCAATTTTATTCCGTTATAATGTTGGCCGTTATATGCGAATCGTATTGGAAAAAGCGAGAAGTTAACATGAAACTGCGCGTTATATTGCTGGTCCTATCTTTATTAGCCTTTTTGTCGGCTTCAACCGGCGGCTACCTATATTACGCCTCTTTGAAAAAATCAGCTTTCAAAGAGGCTGAGCGGCAGGCCGTTGCGCGAGTGCAAACCATAAAGAAAAATCTTTCTTTCTATCTGTCGGAAAATCGTAAACCGGTTAGAGCACTGGCCGGGATGAAAGAACTCAGGCAGGTCCTGATTCAGCCGATTGATCTCAATGCTATGGTGAATGCCAACGCCGTTCTGGACCATTTTAATAAGACCCTGGATACCGAGGTCTGTTATCTGATGACTCCCGAAGGTGACACCATTGCTTCAAGCAACCGCAATGCCCCGGATAGTTTTGTGGGTATGAATTTTGATTTTCGTCCCTATTTCCAGCAGGCCATCCACGGTAAGCCGGCCACCTATCTCGCTTTGGGCACGGCCTCGGGCCGAAGAGGGGCATATTTCAGTCATCCGATTCCCGGAATAGAGCCCGGCACATTTGCCGGAGTTGTGGTAATCAAAGCCTCCATCGAGCAGGTCGAAAAAGAGCTGGTTGCCGCACCGGATGAAATCGTACTGGTCACCGATCCCCAGGGGATTGTTTTTATATCCAATCGCAAAAATTGGCTTTACCATTCTTTGATGAAGCTTACCCCGGAACAAAAATCCCGCATAGAAGATTCCATTCAATTTGGCCATGGCCCGTGGATCTGGACCGGGCTTACGACCAAAGGCGAAAAGTATGCCGCTGACAGTTCCGGCAATGAATACCTCCTGCACCGCCTGGCGTTGGATAATTATTCAGGATGGAAAATCATTCACCTGCGCAGCCTTAAGGCGATCTCCAAAACGGTGTTGGATCCGCTCATTAAGATTACCGGACCTTTAATTTTGGCCTTATGTGTTCTGATCGGATTATCGGTTTTTTTGCTTTACCGCAAGGCAAGTGTCGAGATTCTCAAAAGGCTTTCGGCAGAAAAAGCGTTGCGTAAAAGTGAAGAGCGCTACCGATCCCTTTATCACCACACACCGGCCATGCTGCATTCGATAGATACCGATGGCTGCCTGGTCAGCGTGAGTGATTATTGGCTGGAGGTTCTTGGCTACGAACGCGATGAAGTGATTGGAAGAAAACTGACCGATTTTTATACTGAATCATCCCGTCGCTACGCCGAGGAGGTTGTACTGCCCGAATTTTTTAAGGCCGGGTTTTGTCAGGATATTTCTTACCGGTTTGTTAAAAAAAATGGTGACGAGATTGATATTCTGCTGTCCGCCATCAGCGATCGGGATGCCAGCGGAAAGCCGGCTAGATCACTGGCCGTTTCCATCGATGTCACCGAACGAAAACATGCCGAAGAGGCCCTTGAACTTGCCAAGGAAGAACTCAGGCGCTATTCTGAAGATCTGGAGCGATTGGTCAAAAAGCAGACCCAGGAGATAACCAGTATCCTCAGATACACCCCGGCCATCGTTTCTATTAAAGACCGGGACGGACGATACGTTTTCGTCAACTCCCGTTTTGAGGAATTGTTTGCCATGCGCAACGAGGAGGTGCGCGGTAAAACCGATTATGACATCTTCCCGGCGGATGTCGCCGACCAATTACGGCACAACGATCTGAAAGTCCTTTCCCAGGGCAGTTCATATCAGGTGGAAGAACATATTCCATTGAATGACAGCGATCATACCTATTTATCGGTAAAGTTTCCTGTGTATGATGATTCGGATACGACCAGCGGGGTGTGCGGAATTTCAACCGATATCACCGCTGTCAAAAAAGCGCAGAATCAACTCCGTCGTCTTTCGGGCAACATCATGACCAGTCAGGAAAAAGAGCGCTCGGCAATTGCGCGCGAGCTGCATGATGAATTGGGCCAGATGCTGACGGCGCTGCGCATGGATTCAGCCTGGCTGCAGGAACGGTTGAAAATATCCGATCCCGCCGCGGCCGAAAGGGCCAAGGTAATGGATCATCTGATTGACATGACCATTCAGGACGTCCGGAGTATGGCCTTTCGATTGCGTCCCGGTGTGCTGGATGATTTGGGCCTGGTTGACGCCCTGGAATGGTACACCTCCGATTTTGAAAGACGCACCGGGATCACCTGTATTTTTGAGCATAACCAGGTGTCCGATATAAACGATACAGTGGCCACAGCATCATATCGTATCACCCAGGAAGCTTTGACCAACATAGCGCGCCATGCATTTGCCGGTCACGTGGATGTTGTCCTTAAGCAACAACGGGAAAAGCTGACATTGCTGGTGGCAGACAACGGCTGCGGTTTCGACATTCTGGAGCTTTCTGAATCCCAAGGTTTGGGAGTGGCTGGAATGCGTGAACGGGCCAGTCTGGCCGGCGGCATCCTGGAAGTTCAATCCCGGCCGGAGAATGGAACCCGGGTATATTTCAAAGTTCCGGTCCTTTGGCAGGACACCGAATTGAAGATTGTAAATTGAAGATTGAATTATGATAAAGGTTTTGTTGGCAGATGATCACAGCATTGTGCGCGCCGGATTGCGCCGCATCGTGGAGGAAAGCGGGGAGATGGAGGTAATCGCCGAGGCGGCCGATGGTCGGGAGGCGATCGATCAGGTTCATGAAACGTTGCCCGATGTGGCGGTAATCGATATTTCAATGCCGGGTCTGGATGGCTTGGAAGTCGTCAGCCAGCTTCGCAATCATTACCCCCAATTGCCGATTCTCATTCTGACCATGCACGAGGAAGGTCAATATGTTGTGCGGGCGATAGAAGCCGGCGCCATGGGATATCTTACCAAGCAATCCGCACCGGAACAACTCGTAAAGGCCATCCGCAGGGTGCACAGCGGCAGTCGTTATGTCACCGATGACGCTGCTGAAGCTTTGGCACTGCGAATCGCCAGGGGAGCGCAAGGGCAGTCTGCGCTGGATTCTCTATCGATGAGGGAACTTCAGGTGCTGCGACGCCTGGCCATGGGGCATACCAACCGCGAGATTGCCAGGGCCTACCATATCAGTATCAAAACCGTGGACACCTACCGATCCCGTTTGTTAAAGAAACTTAACCTGCGCAACAATGCCGATCTGTCGCGTTTTGCCATCCAAAACCGACTGATAGAACCCTGATTTTATTAAGTAAATCAACCTTCAGTCCTTTGGCTCCCAAGCGGCTAGGGCGGCGTTCCGATTGCCGTGCGATTCCCATCCTGTAAGAAAAATACTGACAACAAAATCAGAAATAGTCCAGTTGACATTCTTTTCGCTTCCAAGTAGGTTGTCTAAGCTTCCTTAATTTAAAGAAGTCCTTTTGCGCCGAATGTGAATCACGATACGCAGCAGGTTTTCCGGGGAGCATCAGCTCATTTTACGATATTGTTCAAAGAAGTCGGCTGCTGATAATTAGCGATTTTTTTTTGCGGAGCCGGCTATCCTGAAATTGCATGTTTACGAATACAGGCGAATCAGTTTTTTCGATTAAAGAAAAATAAAAAATCAGAAATTTTTAAAATTATGAGATATGAAAGGAGGTGAAAGTCAAAAAATTTGGCTTATGGTTAGACAAGGGTAGATTTATGCAACAATCTATATCATTAACTTTAGGATGTTCAATTTCTGTTGAGCGTCTTGTTCAATCTAAACACGATGGAGGATTATCATGAAAAAAAATTTATTTACCGCTGCTATTGCTGTCTTTGCAATTTTAATTATAACGGTTGCTTTTTCGGCGCCGTCGTTTGCTAAAACGAGAGTTATTTTCGGTGGCGGACCTGCCGGAGGTACGTTTCAGGTCGTTGCCAACGGTATTCAGGTGTATAAGCCGGTTAAAGCTGAAAAAGATTTTTCCGTAAAAGCCCAAACATCAGCCGGTTCGGTGGAAAACCTGAGAAAAACCAACGCCGGCAGGCAACAGATGAGCGTGGTCTATTCCGGTCATGTCTGGTTGGGTCGCAACGGCCAGATGAAAAATGACACCAAAAAATATGAAAATGTACTGGCAGTCGCCTGGTTATACGGCGCACCGGGTCAGATGGTGGTTCGTGCCGGCTCCGGGATAAAGAGCGTTAAAGACCTGGCCGGCAAAAAGGTCGGGGTCGGCAACGCCGGCTCGGGTGCCTTTGCCAACTGCGAACTGTTCTTCAGCCACATGGGTGTCTGGGACAAGATCGAGCGCAATGCCATGGGTTATAACGATGCCGCGGCAGCCTTCGGTAACAAGCAGCTGGATGCCTTCTGGCTGTTCACCGCTTTTCCGAGCGGTGCGGTGATTATGGCGGCCCAGACCAACAAAATTGCCCTGCTGGATCTGGATGCCGATGCTCAGGCCTCCGGATTCTACAAAAAGTATCCTTATTTCGGAAAACTCGCGGTTCCGGCCGGCACCTACAAAGGTGTGGATTATGACGCGCCTTCTTTCCAGGACAGCGCGCTGTGGGTTGCCAATTCCAAGGTTCCCGACGATGTCGTTTACAAGCTGCTGACCCTGATCTATGCCGACGAGGGCCTCAAGCACATGTACGGCCAGAAAAAGACCTTTAAAAACATGAGCCTGAAAACCGGTGCCGCCAACATCGTTACCCCGTTTCATCCCGGTGCCGAAAAATTCTGGAAAGAAAAAGGGATGCTGAAATAAAATCGCTGCGCGATTTTATCGATTGCGGCGTTGCCGTTTTAAGCGATGTGAGATATGGTTGCGGCGATTATCGGATGCCGTCTGCCATATCTCGCAGCCATTTTTGTTGCATTAAAGGAATTGGGTAAGTATGAATAGCTATAAAATTCATAGGGAAGGGGTAAAAAAGTGTATGACAAATTAAACCGCTTTGAGAAAATAGTGTTTGACGTATTATCCGTCGCTCTGGTTCTTTTTTACTCCTATTCCGCAGTTTTACAACCCGCATCCACCCAGTATCACCGGGGCATATATGTCATTATTACCTATGTCCTGGCGTTTTTATTATACAAATCCAAGTCCCGCATCATGCGGGTTGTTGACTATATCCTGATATTTTCTTCCATCTTCAGCGTCGGCTACTGGATCCTCAATTTTGAAGTCATCAATTACCGTACGGGGGCAGAAACGCCGTTTGACATGTTCGTTGCCGTCATAGGCGTGCTCATCGGCATCGAGCTGGCCAGACGGGTGGTGGGTAATGTTTTTGTTATCCTGGGTGCCGTATTGTTGCTTTTTGGGGTTTACGGGGATTATGCGCCCGACCTGATTGCCCATGCGGGGGACACGTTTCCGGGGGTGTGCACCAGCATTTTCTACAAGAGTGACGGCGTTTTCGGCATCATGGCCAATGTCCTGGCGACCTATGTCATCCTGTTTGTGCTTTTCGGGGCCTTTCTGGAAAAATCCGGCGCCCAGAGATTTTTCATCGATTTTCCCCTGGCAGCGGTGGGGCACAGAATCGGCGGGCCGGCCAAGGTTTCGGTTATTGCCAGCGGCCTATTCGGCTCCATTTCGGGCAGTGCCATTGCCAACACGGTTTCCACCGGTACCTTTACGATTCCCATGATGAAAAAAGCGGGGTTCCGACCCCATATTGCCGGCGGCATCGAGCCGGCGGCCTCCATTTCAGGGATGTTCATGCCCCCCATCATGGGCGCGGGCGGCTTTATCATGGCCGAACTCACCGGCGTTCCCTATTCAAAGATCATGCTGGTGGCCATATTTCCGGCGATCATGTATGTGTTCAGCGTTTTTATCATGGTGCATTACGAGGCCAAGATGCACAACCTTAAAGGTGAGAAAAGCGAACACAGCGCGATGGAAATTCTGAAAAAACAATGGGCTTACACACTACCCTTGATCGTTATTACCATTTTTATGTTGAGCGCTTATTCGCCAGCCTACTCCGCCATCCTGGGATTGGCCACCTGTGTTGCTGTCAGCCACAAATCCAAAGACACACGAATCGATCTAACCGTTTTTTGGATAGCGGTCTTTTTGCTCATTGGCCAGTTGCTTTTGCCCAGAATCATCGAACCCATGATGGGGGAGGCCGGTATTGTTTTTATTAAAACAGCATTTTCTGCAAAGCTTTTATTGCTCTATGGGCTGATTTTTTCCAGCATCATGATTTTTTATCGGAGATCCAAAGGAGCTGATGTCAAAACCGAACTGGTGAACTTTGTGAAAGCTTCCCGGACCGGCACCGAAAACAGCCTTAAAATAGGCGCCACCGTGGGGGTCATCGGTATTATTATCGGCGTGCTGACTTATAGCGGGCTGGTATTGACCTTTGCCGATATTGTTATTGAACTTGCCAGCGGTGCCGTGTTTTTTGGTATCGACTTCAAGCTGGTGGCCACCATCTTTTTGATTGCTCTGGCCTCCTTGATTCTGGGAATGGGGGTGCCGGTGACCGCCGCTTACCTGGTTACGGCGGTCGTTGCAGTGCCGGCTCTGATTCATCTGGGGGTTAACGAGATCGCCGCCCATATGATCGTCTACTGGCTGTCACAGGATTCCAATATTACACCGCCGGTATGTATTGCCGCCTTTGCCGGAGCCACAATTGCCAAGGCCAACATGTGGCGCACCGCCTTTGCCGCTTTTAAATTTGCCAAGTTCCTGTATCTGGGGCCCTTTTTGTTCGGCTATGTCCCGGGCTTCTCCTTGAACGGCAGCGGATGGGATATCATCAAGGCATTTGTGCTTATTTTCTTTGGTACTTACGCCTACTCCTGGCTGCTGAGCGGTATTTGGATCAAGCAGCTGAAGGGGCTTTCTAAGAAAGCACCGGCCAGTTGAAATCAGTTGAATAGCTGATATGTTGACGGGTTTAGTCGTGAATGAACTTAGATCGCGGGAAATAATCTTGATGTTTTAAAGAAGCCACTAATTAGCACGTATCTACACGAAATTCATTCTTCTTTACAAGCCCCTGCTTTTGCCCTGCAATAATTCGTGATTATTCGTGTTAATTCGTGGCTAACTTTTTTAAAAGACAAAAGATTACGATTAATTTTACTCCCTTTCGTATTGCATTAGAGGTGTTAAAAATGAAATTACCGAAAGTCAACATCAACAAAATTCTTTATGCAACCGATCTGTCAGAAAACGCACGCTATGCGTTTGCCTACGCCGCCAGCCTGGCCGATCTTTATAATGCCACCATCACCTTTATTCATGTACTGCCCCAAGTTCCGAGTCGTTTAGACAAAAGGGTAATCGGATATATCAGTGAAGAACGATGGGAAGAAATTAAATCCCAGAACGTTGAGGAAGCCAGGGAAGCTATTATTGGGAAAAGACGCGACCACTTGACTATCAGGGATGCGTTGCATCACTTCAGTGAGAATGTGAAGGAAAGCCGGGAAGGCGAGGGGTTTGTCACCGATGATATTATTGTTGTCAGGGGCAATCCGGTTGAGGAGATTTTAAAAAATACTGAAGAAAAAAACTGCGATCTGATCGTGATGGGAACCCACGGACACGGAACCCTGGCGGATGCCATGATGGGCAGCACGGCGCGGCGCGTGCTGCGGCGATCCCGCAAACCTGTGCTGGTGGTGCGGCTGCCTGAGGAGGGAAGCTAATAAGCTGATAAGTTCGTGAATAGCTTCTATCATGATGTAGGGGCGGCGGTTTATCCCCGCCCACTGGAGCCTTTAAACTCTATTATTTCAATATCTAAATGTTCGAGGTGGTGTCTTCGATTGGGGGTCAAGTCAACGTTTGACTCTTGTTAAAAAATGTCAAAGGTCAAAACGTGGACTTGGCACTATTATTTTATTCCGTCCTTCTTCAAGGCGTTGTTCTACGGTCTATTCATCCTGCAACTTGCTATAATCAACAAGATCCTTGGGACGACCGCTTGCACGTTTATTAACCAATAAGTCACCTTTTGAAATAAAATTAACTTTAAAAGATTCAAAATCAGCAATCACCCGATTCTTGAAACACTTTTCAAAGCCAACACCATCGATAGTTGTAATGATTTCCAATCGCATGGGGGGAACCCCCATTCTTATGATCTTTTCTTTTTTTAAAAACATTTCTTTTTTTAACTCGGGTATATCAAATCCAAATTCTTTTAACGCACTGACCATCTTTAGCGCATTTTTCTCATTCATAGAAATCCATATATCCATCTCCCCTGTTGCTCGTGGATAACCATGATAGCCGACAGCATAACCTCCAATAACAAGGTATTCAACTTCTTTTGAGTTCAACAACTGTAAGAACTCTTTGAAGTCTTTTGGAAACTCGATCATTACCAAACATTACCTTTCTCATGAATTCGATTGCTTCAACTCTTTCGATTGGGCCCCTGCCATGCCAATAATTTGAGTCATCAGCATCTTTTAAGTCAACAATTTCAAATACGTTTCTTTGGATTATTTCTTCAATCATTTTTATTCCGTAGAATGGATTGCGGTTAACCGAACGCAAATGCTCGACGCCTTCCACGTCGTGGAGAATCCGGACCGCGTTTATGTTCCGATTGATAGCAATACTCAATCGAGTTCGATTGACATATTTAGTCAAACAATTGGTAGGGAAAGAGCTAAACAACTCCTCGTTTAACATCTATTACATTGATTTTCAATTAGTTAATTTGGCTCGACGGCACTGGTTGTGTCGTCGGGTTATCCGGTGGTTTGGATTTCATTACGAGGATATCCGGATACGCTTTGCATTACGATGGCCGATGCGATGTCAAACCTGGGTTCCATGAATATCGTTGGTCAGCAGGATGTCGTGGTTGTATTGGCCGGGGAACATCAGAAAGTCTTCAAAGCCGGTGGCTGGACCAAGTCTGAAGTGAAACAACACCTTTTTGCGCATGCCGCACGTGCCATTGCTGAAATCAAAAGATCGGGTCGAATGCCCGGACCGGTAGCCGCAACGGACAAGAATGAACGCAGGCATGTGGTTCGCAAACCTGAACGACGAAGAGTTGGATCAACAGGCAAATGATGTTGTCAACGAAGTTGTAGATTTGCTGAAAAAAGGACAGAAATGCTAGATTGCTTTTGTGATTAGAGCGTTTGTCATAATAATATTCCGATACAGTCAGTTACTGAATGTTTTTTGGGTATTAACAACATCTAATATAGCTTGGTCCAAACGCTCTAATGTTTTTTTAGGCGCTTTACCGCACCATCAACTCCTCTGGCGCAAGAGAATTATCCGGCACAACATCGATGAACTTAAACTGGTAGCGCTTTTTAAGCTTATCGATATTTTTGTTTTTCAATCCCCGCATTTTTGAGATACAGCGCGGGCTCACCAAGATGCTCAGCCGGTCTTTAACGCCTGTTGCCGATTCGATTGCCTCTACGACTTTATCCCAAAAGATTTCTGAATAGACCATGTGTCCGAAGGCCGGATGATAAGGACCCGCCAGAACCGTTGAGTCATCCGCCAGTTCCTCTGAAGCCTGCAACCCCATGCGTATGACCCCAATGTTGTGCCTCTTAAAGAGCAGGTATTGTTTTTTAACTTGGGTTACCGCCTCTGCCAGGCAAAGCGGTGTATAGGTCCCATTTCGATACCATCCTGCAAGCCGGCTGTCTTTAAGAACCAGCGTCGGATATATGCGCACAAAATCCGGGTGCAATGCGGCCATTTTTTCAGCGCTGATCAATGATAGGGCTTCAGTATCACCCGGCAGTCCCACCATCATTTGCAATCCGATCTTATATTTATGCTCTTTGAGCTGGTGAACTGCCCGCACCGTATCCGCAGCACGGTGCCCCCGCCTGGCCAGCGCCAGAACCGGATCATCCATCGATTGCACACCGAGCTCAACCGTTTCGACGGGATACGCTGCAATGATATCAAGGCGTTCAGGGGTTATCGTGTCCGGGCGTGTCGAAAACCGGATGCTGTCCACATGGCCCCGGCTGATAAATTCGCTGGCCAGGTCAAGCAATAGTTTAATTTCATCAATTTTTAAGCCCAGAAAATTGCCGCCGTAAAATGAGATTTGGACAGGCTTGCGCCGGCCGTTTTTATATTCCAGGAATTGATGAATTTGAGAACGGATTTGGTCGGCATTGGCTGCCCTTAGGATACGACCGGTAATCGATACCTGATTGCAAAAGACACATTGGTGCGGGCAACCGGCGTGGGGGAGAAAAATTGGGATGATAAAGGGGCGGCTGCTGGATGCTTGAGGCTGGATGCTGGTTTCTGGTATTTGGTTGCTGGATGCTGGTTGATGTTTACTGGTATTGATCATATGGTTTTTGGAGGTCTTCATGTTGAGTCTGATTCGTCAGGGTGGTGACCATATGAGAAAGATAAAAGCTTGCGTTTATACATGATGCTCTAATCCATTGAGTCGATATTTATTAAGTCTGTCACAAATTATAAAAATGTTCAACAGCCGCAGAAAAGCGACTATACGCCCAACCTGAAGTGACCAGTGACTATCCCCGACCATTAACCATCGACTTTCGAGTATCCAGCATCCAGTATCGAGTATCCAGCATCAAGATTCTTTATTCAGAATCTCAAGTGCCAGTCTGGCTGCATCCTGTTCGGCTGTTTTTTTACTTTTCCCGCTGCCCTGGGTTTCGATATTCAGCACTTTCAGCGCAACCCAAAACGTTTTATCATGATCCGGGCCGTCTTCCCGGACGATACTGTAGTCCGGCATCGAACCATGTTCGATCTGGACTTTTTCCTGCAGCTGGCTTTTATAATCATGGTTATTGGCAGTGCTGTGCAGGTACTCGATCAGCGGCTGGAAGTTAGTTTCAATTATTTGAAAAGCTGCATCGAATCCACCGTCCAGATAGATGGCAGCCATTAGCGCTTCGAAGGTATCCGCTAAAATAGAGTTTTTATCCCGGCCATGGGTTTGAATCTCACCTTTGCCGAGCTGGATGTACAATCCCAAATTAAACGAGCGCGCCATTTTAGCCAGCTGAGATTCATTAACAAGGTTGGCACGACTCCTTGACAGGTCGCCTTCCTTTAAATCCGGATAGCAGCGCATGAGGATGTGACCTACAATAAGATTTAAAACCGCATCCCCTAAAAATTCAAGCCGCTCGTTATCCCGCAGCTGAGGTTCCCCGAGCTCGTTGACGAAGGAGCTGTGCCGCAGGGCTTCCTGCAGCAGATTCTTATCATTGAATTCGTACTGTAGTATTTGTTCAATTCCTGATGGATCGATTGCTTCCATTTTAATAATTATTCATAGTCTGAAGAACTGTAAAAGATTACACCCTAACATTGCATAAATTCTTGTCATCTAGCCTGGCCGTTATGTCTGAGATCCTTGCTTTTTCCGCGCTGATGCTGGATGCTTGATACTCGATGCTGGATATCTAACAGGACACTATCGGTGAATTTCAACGACATCCAGGATCCAGAAACCAGAATCCAGGATCAGTCAATACTGTCAATGGTCTTCATTGCAGCAGCGAAGTTGGATTTCAAAATTTTATGCAACTATAGGGTACAGTCTGTTAATTACGGTTGTTTTTTTAATATGCCAGTAGCTGAATTTAAATTAAAAGAAAAAAATGCGAAGCATAAAGTAATTAGGCCGCCGGAGCTTCGAACTATTAAATTTCTTCAGTTTTCAATGAACAATTTACAATCCTGAGGGTGCTGTTTTTCAGGGCGGATTAATTAGTTTTTCATACAATTCATAAGGAACGAACAGATCTCCTTTGCCAGATCCGATTGTGATTTCCGGGTGAATGGAGCCGTGAAAATCGGTACCGCCTGTCAGCAATAAATTATGACGCTGCGCCAGTTCAGCAAAGAGCCGAGTTTGTTCAGGCGTATGCTCCGGATAAAAAACTTCAACCCCCTGGATTCCGAGTTCCTTTAATCCTGCAATTAATTCGACATACTGGTCGCTTGTTTTGCATTTAAGCAGCCCCGGGTGTGCCAGGACCGGAATTCCCCCGGCGGCCAGAATGAGCTCTATCGCTTTGTGGCACTCAATACGGAATTTATCAACATAGGCAGGTCCATCTGTGCCCAGATATCGATCAAATGCCTGATCAATAGATCCGACAATACCCCTTTTTACCAAAACCGTCGCGATGTGAGGTCTGCCCAACTGCCCTTCGCCGGCTTCTTGGCGGACTTCATCCAGCGTGATCATTATCCCGATGTCATTTAAACGGCTTACAATCGTCGGGTTGCGATTTTTTCTGGCCTGTTGGAGTTTTTCAAGGGCATGATTCAACGCCGGATTATCGAGACGGATTGAATACCCCAGCAAATGAAAACTGCCGGAGCCGGCATAAAACCGAGGAGGTGCGGCACTTATTTCAACACCGGTTAAAAAGTTCAGGGGAGAGGGAATACCGGCTTGCAAAGCCTCTTTTGACCCGGCAAGGGTATCATGATCCGTGATAGCGATTGCCTTAAGCTTAAGCTTGAGGGCCTGGGAAATAACTTCCGATGGCGTCAAGGTACCATCGGAAGCCGTTGTGTGTATATGAAGATCGATCCCGACCTGCTCGCTATAATCCAAGGGCTTTTTCTAAAGCCTCCTCTTTGGACTTACAATCAATACATTGAGTGGTCACGGGCCTGGCTTTCAGCCTTTTGAGAGATATATCTTCACCGCAGGAATCACAAACGCCATAGGTGTCATTTTCAATCCGTTCCAGGGCCGACTTGATTTTTTTTATCAATTTGGCTTCCCGATCGCGGATACGCAGCATAAAATTACGATCGGCCTCCAGTGCCGCACGGTCCGTTGGATCCGGAAAGTTTTCTTTGGTCTCGGTCATACCGGAGACCGTGTTATCCGCCTGATTTAAAAGATCTTCCAGCCGTTCGGTGAGATATTCTTTGAAAAATTCTTTATCTTTCTTTTTCATGACCCGACCTTATAAAATTATAGTAAGTTTATCATTAAAAGCCTATTTAGATAACATAGAGAAAAAATAATGTAAATAATTTTTTTTATGCGTTTTTTAAAAATTTTTCGAGCTGCTTCAGGTTCGCAACATTGTAAATATTGCCGGGATAGTCTCTGGGCAGGGTCTTTTTCAGCAGCCCGGCAAGCACTCTGCCCGGTCCGACTTCAACGAAGACCTCAACTTCTTCTTCCATTAATTTGTTCATCGTGTCGTACCAGCGCACCGGGCTGCACAACTGACGGGCCATGACGTTCCTGATTTCGGCTGGATTTTCTTCCGGGCCTGCGGTGACGTTAAAGAAGATCTGTTTTTGCGGGGCGTCAAACTCTATCGTATCAAGATAATCTTTGAATTCATCCTGGGCGCCTTTAATCAGCTCACTGTGCCAGGCACCGCTTACTTTCAAGGGAACAGACTTGGCACCTTTGGCTACTGCCATAGATGATACCTGTTCAACTGCCGGCGGGGCTCCGGTAATTACGATTTGGAGCTGCGTATTGTGGTTGGCAACCGATACAATGCCATCCTTTTGGACTTCGGCAACAAGCTCAGAGACCGCTTCGATGGGAAGGCCCACGATCGCATGCATTGCCCCGTGATGCTTGCCGGCTTCGCGATGCATCAATTCACCTCTTTTATACACCAGACGGATAATATCTTCTTTTGAATTGACACCCGCTGCGCAAAGGGCACCATATTCACCCAGGCTGTGGCCGGCACAAAACCGATAAGTGGTATATTCTTTTTCAATTACGGCCAAACAGGCAAGGTTGACCGCTGTCACGGCCGGCTGAAGGTTTACTGTCATGGTCAAATCTTCCATTGGTCCTTTGAAACAGAGTTTGGATATGTTGATTCGGGTAATTTCTGCCGTCATATCAAAAATTTCACGAACAATGTCATACTCCCGGTAAAATTCCTCACCCATTCCAACACTCTGGGAACCCTGCCCAGGGAATAAAAACGCTGCTTTTTTCATTACATTTTCTCCATAAATAATATGGTTTTTGGTATTTACCGCACGACTTCGAAGGAACACTGCGGTATATACCATGAAAAAAAATAAATAGGGAAAAGCGATTCATGAGAAAACTAAAAATAGCAGGTTAATAATATCCTACTACCCTTCCCATAACCAACATTTAAATCGCAGTCATCCTCAGCCGTGCGCCGAACGCCTTCTGCCGTCCGCCGTTTTTTTATCCATCCAGCTTAAATAGTTTCCTTACTAGATCGATATATAGGGATTTATCCTCCATCATACCGTCTTTTTTTAAAAATATAGTGGGATCATGCAGGATCTTATTAATGAGGGATCCGGCCATTTTTTGAATTGCTGAAACACTGTCTTCGTGGATATTATGGGACTGCAGCGTTTTTTGAATTTCGGCTGCGGCAATCGTTTCCATTTTATTTCTCAGTGCGATAATGGTTGGTACGACCTCCAAACTGTCATACCATTGCCGAAAGCTGATGACCGCTTCATCAATAATTCGCTCTCCTTTGATGGCTTCGTGCTGACGATCTTCGATGTTGTCATCAACCACCCCTTGAAGATCGTCAATATCGTAAACATATGAGTTCGACAGCCGGTTGATCCGGGGGTCAATATCCCGGGGAACAGCGATATCGATAAAGAATATCGGCCGATTGCGCCGTTTACGGATAACGGTTTTTACCTGGTCGCGGGTGATCACAAAGTCGGGAGACCCGGTTGAACTGATGATTATGTCTGAGAATTCCAAAAAGCTTGTGATTTCTTCGAACCGGATGGCTTTTCCGTTAAATTTTTTGGCCAGTTCGACACCATTTTCAAAGGTGCGGTTGGCCACATAAATCTCAGATGCTTTATTGCGGATCAGATGTTCGACGGCCAGTTCCGCCATTTCTCCGGCCCCAACCAGCAGGACTGATTTTCCTGCCAGGTTGCCGAATATTTTGCGTCCCAGTTCCACCGCGGCATAGCTTATGGATACGGCTCGATCACCAATACCGGTTTCGGTTCGAATTCGTTTGGCCACAAAAAAAGTTCGGTGCAGCAGTCGGTTCAAAATAACCCCGGATGACTTCATCTCGGTGGCCATTCGATAGGCATCCTTGATCTGGCCGAGAATCTGGGGTTCGCCGACCATCATGGAGTCCAGACTGGAAGCAACCCTGAATACATGGCGCACCGCTTCGTTGCCTTCATGGATATAGAGGGCGTCATCAAACTGCTCGAGCGGGATTTTGTTAAATTCGGCAATAAAGTCCTTCGTGGCTGATATGGTACGGCGTTTATCGTCGGTCACCAATAAAAGTTCAACACGGTTGCAGGTGGAAAACAGAAGTACTTCATTAATATCAGGCTGCCGGTGAAGCCTTTGGAGCGCAGTTATCGATTCGTCACCGGAAAAGGCGATACACTCCCTTAGCTCCACCGGGGCTGTTTTGTGATTTATTCCTAATAGTACGATCTCGGGCATAACGGCGCTTATAAAAATTAAAAATTAAAAATTGAAGAATGAATAATTAAGGATTTCAATCTGTTTTAATGATGTTCTTGTTGAATTTAATTGGATGCGAAAATAAAATCGATAGAATACCATAAATATTCAATTTTCAATCTTCAGTATTCAATCGACTCTTACTTGGTGAATTCCGCATGGTGTCCTTCCAGCAGCAAATTCACACCGAGGAAGGTGAATAAAAGCACCCCAAAACCAATAATTGCCATGATGGCCGAGCGGCGACCGCGCCAACCGACCGTAAGCCGCTCGTGGAGCAAAGCAGCATAAAAAAGCCAGGTGATGCCGGACCAGACTTCTTTGGGGTCCCAACTCCAGAATCGACCCCAGACTGATTTGGCATATACAAAACCGGTGATCAGCCCTAAGGTGAGCATGGTAAATCCCACCACGATGCAGGCATATCCTGTGGCATCGAGCAGGTCCAGCGACGGCAATCTTCTAAAGAAGAAACGCCGCTTTTTGGTTTTAATCGCGTTTTCCTGTATAAGATATAGCAGACCCAGACCGCATGCCAGGGCAAAGCCTGCTTCGCCGATAAAGATGGCCACCACGTGTGAAATTAACCAGAAGTTTTTAAATATAGCGGTTACTTGAGCCGTTTCATTGGGCAACTGGGAAACGATGATCATAACCAGGGTCACCAACGGCGCGGCAAATACGCCCAATATTTTCAGATTGAATTTGATTTGAATGATTAGAAATAGGCCGGCGATGGACCATCCCGCCAATGACAGCGTTTCATGCAAATTGCCGATCGGCAGATGACCGGTGCCGGCAATTTGGTAAATCAAGACTGCTGTGTGGCATAAAAATCCGGCGGTCAGGATAAAAAATCCACTGCGCTGCAAAACGTTTTTTTGAAGAAATAAATAGGCGCAATATGCAGCACTGCTGAACATGTAAAACAGAATCGTCAATATGATCAAAATTTCCATTATCCGGCCTTTTTACAATCGTATTAATTCCTCGAAGCGATACCCAGCGCCTAATATTTTAAACAGCAAGGCGTTAATATCTTCTGTTTTGGCCTCCTGTATCATTGTCATCAAATCGCTTTCGATCAGCTGCTCAAAAAGAGGCTTATGGGCTTCGGGTTCGTGGGCCTGACTTAAAAGCTTGTTGCGGATAGCACCCATGAGCTGCAGAAAAACCCCATATTCCTCGCCAAACTGGCTCTCAAGTTTTTTGCGCAAGTTTTTTGCCAATGCCGGGCTTCTGCCGGATGTCGATATGGTAATGACCAGATCATCTCGCCGAACAATCGAGGGGAGAATGAAGTTGCACTTTTCTGGCCGGTCGGCGATGTTACACAGGATGTTGCGACGCTCGGCATCACTGCTGATTTGTCGGTTCAAGGTTTCATCATCGCTGGCTCCGATCACCAGAAACATTCCCGATAGATCTTCGGTTCGGTACGGACGAGGCTTGAGCGTCAGCGGTGCGGAATCTGCAAGTTTCTGCAGTCGTTCGGATATTTCGGGACTGACTACGGTGACTCTGGCACCGCATTTTAACAGTGTCGTGACTTTGCGGGAGCCCACGCCGCCGCCGCCGACGACCAAACAATTTCTATTTTGAATGTCTAAATGTATGGGGTAATAGCGCATTAACGTATAACTTCTATTTGCATAAGATCTTCTGCCAGGAGCAATGGGCCGCTGTAAGTTTTCCGGCATTCCTGCGTTATGTCAGCGTTTTGGCAATCCGGATAAAAATGAGTGAGCACAAGCCTGTGCACACCGGCACGGGTTGCCATTTCACCCGCCATCGACGGGGTCAGGTGCCCTTTTACCCGCATGCTGTCGGGCAGAGCTGACTCACATATTAATAGATCCGCATCTTTTGCCAGCTCGACCAGGTTTTCACTAAAGTCTGTATCACCGGAATAAACTGCCGAACCGCCGTCGGCACTCGTGATGCGGTAGGCAATACTTTCAGGATTGTGTTCTACCGGTGCGGTTTCTATGGAAAAGTCATTAAAATTTTTTGAATCTCTTGTGGTATTGTCAAATTCCAGAAATTTGAGCAATCCCGGAGCAAGCTCGATCCATGATCCATATACAGCTTTAAGTCCTGCAAAGAAATCGATCAATCCCCGGCCGCCAAGGATAGTTAGGGGGATTTGCCGGCGATTGCCATCCGGGTATTTCGTGGCAAAAATCAGGGGAGCCAATTCCGCGCTATGATCCGGATGAAAATGACTGTAAAATAGATAATCCAGATCAAAAATAGTTGTTCCGGCCTCCAGAAGCCGTCGCATGGTACCCGGGCCCGAATCAAAAAGCAAGTGGGTGGTTCCGATTTGCATTAGAACAGAGCATGATCCTCGTTGCAGCGACGGCACGCAGGTGCCGGAGCCGAGAATGGTTACGTTTATACTGGATTTATCAAATGACATTTACCTTAAGCCCTTATCGGGATTGCTCTGACAACAAGTTTTCAGAAACTTAGCTTACTTATCACTTTTTGCCCGCGCGTTTTTCCACCCGATTAATCAGCCACCGTAAAAGTTTTTTCTCATCCCGAATATCGACCTGCTCTGCTATATCAGATAAAGCAAACTCAGCGCGGGCCATATTTTTGTGCCCACCGGCCGAGCCGAATTGACCAAAACTTTTTTTGGCGACATTACCGGCATTTTTTCGAATGCCATCGTTTCTGAAGATAACAATCAGTTTATTGTCGTACGTACCGGATACAATGCTCCAGGTGACGGAAACGATTCTCATGAAAAAATCAGCAATAATAACGCAAACGTCCGGATTAACGACCGGGCCCAGATGGACAAAGACGCGGCCTTTGCGCAGCCTCATGGTATGCAGCGCGGTTTTAAAATATTTTAAAAAATCGAGTCTGAGGTCAGCCTGTTCGATTTTACGCGCCAGGTGGATATTGACATAGCGAAAAAGATACTGAAAAGCACGGACATCTTCGATCACGGTCTGTCTTTTAAAGGCGTTGGTGTCTGTTTTAATGGCGTAGAACAGGCCGGTAGCCAGGTTGACCGATGGTTTTATTCTGGCCGCCCGCAGGTATTCGGTCATGATCGAAGCTGTGGCGCCATAATTGGGCCGGATATCTAAGTAGGATGCCTTGGCACTGGTTTCTGGATGGTGATCGATGATGACATGCGGGGTAAGCCGGTCCATGAATTCATTATGATCCGGCTGGGAATCCACCATGACAATCTTGCTGTACTGTGTGAGATCGATATCGGTATGGGGAACCAGAACGACTCTCAACAGTTTTAGCATCGCCAGATTGTCCGGCCGATTGATCGTATTAACCGGGGAAATGGTGACATTTACGACCCTGCGCCACAGCAATCGGCTGACCGCCATGGCACTGGCAATGGCATCCGGGTCGGCATTGATGACAACCAGGACATGATCATTGCGCGAAAATTGATCATAGAAACGGCGTAGTTTTTCAGAGATTGAAAGTGTCATAAAGGCTAATTTCCGATTTTGTGCCAGGGATCTTACGATGAGTTCAACGCGATTACAATAAATTTTTAATTAAACACGATCCGCTCTCCTTCAACCGCGGCACTTACCCGGGAACCCTCGGCAATATTGCCTTTTAATATTTCCAGGGACAAAGGGTTTTCGATATATTGTTGAATCACCCGTTTTAGTGGTCGGGCACCATACACCGGGTCATACCCCTTTTCGGCAATTAAGGAAACGGCACCATTCGATAAAGCCAGCTCAATATCTTTAGCTGCCAAGCGATCACGCAGTTTATTGATTTGAATTCTAACGATTTCAACGATTTGTTCCGGGTCCAGATTCCGGAAAATTATCTTTTCATCAATCCGATTTAAAAATTCAGGTTTAAAATTTGTCCGTAAAGCTTCAGTGACCCGTTGTTCCATTTCTTGGCGGTCGGAGGCTGCCAATTCCTGAATCCATTGGCTGCCGATATTCGACGTCATGATAACCAGGGTGTTTCTAAAATCCACCGTACGGCCCTGACCGTCGGTCATGCGGCCGTCATCTAAAATTTGAAGCAAAACATTGAAGACCTCCGGATGCGCTTTTTCAATTTCGTCAAACAGCACCACGGAATACGGACGACGGCGCACCGCTTCGGTCAGATAACCGCCTTCCTCGTATCCGACATAACCCGGAGGCGCCCCGATGAGTCGCGCCACAGAGTGCTTTTCCATAAACTCGGACATGTCGATTCGGATCATGGCCTGCTCACTGTCAAATATAAATGCCGCCAATGCTTTAGCCAACTCGGTCTTACCCACCCCGGTCGGTCCCATAAATATAAAAGATCCGATCGGACGGTTGGGATCCTGCAGGCCGGAGCGGGCACGGCGCACCGCATTGGAGACCGCCTCCACCGCCTCGTCTTGCCCGATCACCCGTTTGTGAAGCCGCGCTTCCATGTGGACCAGTTTTTCCCTTTCTCCTTCGAGCATTTTGCTGACCGGAATCCCCGTCCAGCGGGAGATTACTTCGGCTACATCCTCGTCATCGACCTCCTCTTTGAGCATTTTGCTGTTGGCCTGAAGTTCGGAAAGTATCCGGTTGACCTCCTCAAGGCGCTTTTGAAGTTCCGTGGTCCGGCCGTAGCGGATTTCGGCAACTTTAGCCAGATCGCCCTCCCGCTCTGCCAGTTGTGCCTCCTGATTCAGCTGCTCCTGCTCTTCCTTGATTTTACGAATGTTCTGGATCGTGTCTTTTTCATTTTGCCAGTGCCCCTTCATGGACTTAAACTCATCATTCATATCGGCCAGATCGGCTTCCAATTTTTTATAACGTTCGCGGGAAGCGGGGTCGGTTTCTTTTTTCAAGGCCTGGCGTTCGATTTCGGCCTGGGTTATTTTTCGTTGAGTCTCATCGATTTCCGCCGGCATGCTGTCAATTTCAATGCGCAATTTGGAGGCACACTCGTCGATCAAATCAATGGCTTTGTCCGGCAGAAAGCGATCGGCAATATAGCGGTCGGAAAGTGTGGCCGCGGCCACAATGGCCGAATCTTTGATCCTGACCCCATGGTGCACCTCATATTTTTCCTTTAATCCGCGCAGAATCGATATGGTATCTTCCACGGTGGGCTCTTTGACCAAAACCGGTTGAAACCGTCTTTCCAGAGCGGCATCTTTTTCAATATACTTACGATATTCGTTTAAGGTCGTTGCCCCCACACAGCGCAATGTGCCCCTGGCAAGGGCCGGTTTGAGCATGTTTGAGGCGTCCATCGCCCCCTCGGCGGCACCGGCTCCCACGACGGTGTGCAGCTCATCGATAAAAAGTATAATCTCACCCTCGGCACTTTCCACTTCTTTTAAAACCGCTTTGAGACGATCTTCAAACTCGCCTCTGTATTTTGCTCCGGCGATAAGCGACCCCATGTCCAGGGCTACCAGGCGCCGGTTTTTGAGAGTTTCGGAAACATCTCCGGCCACAATGCGTCCGGCCAGGCCTTCAATGATGGCTGTTTTCCCGACACCCGGCTCACCGATCAGGACCGGATTATTTTTGGTTCGTCTGGAAAGAACCTGGACAATTCGACGGATTTCATCATCTCTGCCGATCACCGGATCCAGCTTGCCCAGACGCGCCAGGTCGGTGAGATCTCGACTAAAACGTTCCAAAGCCTGATATTTTTCCTCAGGATTTGGATCGGTAATGCGCTGGGTACCGCGAATTTCCAGCAGCACTTTCAGGATCGAATCCCGTGTGGCACCGGCACGAAAGAGAATTCCGGCAGCCGCTCCCTGTTTTTCTTCGGCAACGGCCAAAAAAATATGTTCGATGCTGACGTATTCATCTTTCATCTTCGTGGCTTCGGCAAAAGCAGCTTCCAGCACGGCCTTGACCCTCGGAGACAGATGGGCTTCACCGATACCGCCACCACTGACTTTCGGTAATTTTTCGACAGCGGTTTTTATCTCGCTCGAAATTTTATCCGGCGAAACTCCCAGCTTACGGAGCATGGCAGCGGCAATTCCTTCCGGTTCCCCGAGCATCGCTGCCAGCAGGTGTTCAGGCTCAATTTGCTGGTGGTTATACTGGGATGCCAGCGCCTGGGAGTTTTGAATCAATTCCTGAGATTTTATGGTGAATTTGTCAAAGCGCATCATTTTTCTCCCCTATAATTAATCCGCACCTGGCAGCCCTAGTTTTTAAGGCGGAGTAATTAATTGGTCTAAAATTTGCGGTCAGAAATATAAACATATTCTATCCACTGTCAAACCTTACTGGGCAAAGGTTGGCTGGTATCGGCTGTCGGGACTGGTTTCTGGCTGACGGTCGCTGGCTACTGACTTATGGATACTGGTATCGGGATGCTGGGTGTTCTATAAATCGACGGCATCCCTTAATTATTCAATCTTCAATTATAAAGTGGCGTCAATCGGTTGACATGGATCCGTTCAAATATTTAAAGCCGAAAAAAAACCAGAACAACAATTCCCAGGGCATCGTCATACCGATAGCCTCCGGAAAAGGCGGCGTTGGAAAATCATTCATGTCGGCCAATCTGGCAATTGCTCTCGCTGAAATGGGACATCGGGTTATTGCGGTGGATTTGGATTTTGGCGGGGCAAATTTGCACTCCTTTTTGGGACTTTCAAATCGTCATCCCGGTGTCGGAGATTTTCTCAAAGCCCGCAGTGCTGAACTGGACGAGTTGCTGGTTTCCTCCGACAATCCCAATCTTTTCTTTTTACCCGGCGAGGGCAAGACTCCCTTTATGGCCAACTTGGCCTATGCACAAAAAATTAAACTTATTTCCCGCATCCATAGACTGCCGGCGGAATACATTTTGCTGGATCTTGGCGCCGGCGCATCGTTCAACACCCTCGACTTTTTCCGTCTTTCATCCAATGGACTGCTGGTGACGACACCGGAGCCGACGGCTGTGATGGGGATGCTGGTATTTATGAAGAATTTTTTGCTGCGTGCAATCGAAAGACAGATGGTTCGCAATTATGCCGTGCGGGAAATGCTGCACGAACTGTATAAGCGACCGATGGACGAACAGGCGCTCTCAATTAAAGATGTTCATCAACAAATTATTGATGAAGACCCCCAGGCCGGAGAAGAAGTCGGCCGAATTTTTCAACAATGCCGCCCCCGTATTGTCATCAACATGGGCGAAAATCCGGATGACTCCAAAATGGCCTCTAAAATCAGCCAGATCTTGGGGGAGATTCTTGCCATTGAAGCCGATTACTTTGGCTTCGTATACAAAGACCGGTCCGTTTTATCCTCGATTCGCAAACGCCATCCATTTTTACCCAATTATCGAAATAGTCTGGCTGCTGATAACATTGTCCGCATTGCCCAACGGGTTGAAAAATTCTGGAACCAACCTGTAAAAGACAGTGCCGCACTGCTTTTTAATCATGTCAAAAAAGATTTCGAAAACCGCCAACGCGCTACCGATGCAGCCTAAAGGCATTATCCAATTTAACTGATAGCCAATGGCGGTACAGAATAAATTTCAAGCACCAATTTTCAAATCCCAAATAAATTCCAATGGTTCAAATTCAAAATCTCAAACAACGGATCTATCTATCATTTCATCCGGTTAAGATTTTACCTTGACCTTAGCGTTATGTGCTGCGTGCGCCCCTCTTTTTCATATACTTGACATTGCGGACCGATTCCAATATAAGTCCACGCTTCGGTTGCTGAATCGATCCAGTAAAAATATACGAAAAGGGGAACGTGATACATGGAAGCATTGAACTTACAACGACAGGAAGCACCGTTGCGCAGATTGATGGGGCCGGGACCGTTAGATGTCCACCCCCGGGTATACAAAGCATTATCCTCACCGGTCATCGGTTACCTAGATCCGGTGTATCTCAAGGTTTTAGACCGAATCAGTGAATTGCTGCCGCCGCTTTTCGGCACCCAAAACCGTCTTGCCAATGCCATGCCGGGCACCGGTTCTTCCGGGATGGAGGCTTGCGTAGCCAATTTGATCGAACCCGGCGATCGGATTCTGGTTTGTGTTGCCGGATTTTTTGGTGATCGTATCCGCCAGATGGCGGAACGGCAGGGTGCTGAGATCACGGTCATTGAAGAAGACTGGGGCAAACCGATCGATCCGGCACGGGTGGAAGCCGAGCTGAAACAGGGTTCATACAAATTGATCGCGCTGGTTCATGCCGAGACATCCACCGGCGTCCTTCAGCCCATAGACGACATCGCTCAATTGGCCAAACAATATGATACGATGATTGTGCTGGACACGGTCTCTTCACTCGGTGGAATTGAAATCAAGGTCGATGAGTGGGGTATAGATGGCTGTTTCAGCTGCTCCCAGAAGTGTATCGGCTGTGCAGCAGGGCTTTCACCCATAACTTTCAGCGACCGGGCCGTTGAAATGATAAAAAAGCGCAAAACCCCGGTCAGCAGCTGGTATCTGGATATATCACTGATTGAAAAGTACTGGGGCAATGAAAGAGTTTACCATCATACGAGTTCGAGTACTTTAAATTACGGATTACTGGAAGCACTGCTGTTGATCCACGAAGAGGGACTGAATAAACGGTTTGCCCGTCACCTGAAAAATCATAAAGCGCTGGTGGCCGGCGTGGAAGCACTGGGTCTCAAAATGCTGGTGGATCAGGCATACCGCTTGCCGACGCTGAATACGGTTATGATCCCGCAAGGTGTGGACGATATTAAATTAAGGCGTTACCTGCTGGAAAAATTCAGACTGGACATCGGCGGCGGCTTTGGACGCCTTAAAGGGAAGGTCTGGCGCGTAGGCCTGATGGGGTATTCATCTTCCGCTGACAACCTTCTTTTTTTCATCCCTGCTATTAGCCGGGCCCTGGCGCTGCAAGGTTATAGGACGGATCTGGCTGCCGGGCTGGACGCTGTGCTGGCGGAGCTTGACGGCAACGGGAATGAATTCACGGCTCTGCAGGAAAAAGCGGCTGCCGCAGGCGCATAATTGTATTTTGACATTCCCAGCGAACTTAGCGGGAAACGATTACGATTTCCATTGTCTGTGTAATAAAAACAAATACAGCAAGGCCGCACAGGCCTTGCTGACTATCCCCTATCTATGGATATTTGATTTGGGATCATTGCCGGTTCGTTCGAGCCACTGAGGTGGAGTCTTCCGAACCGTTTATTATTTAGCATATGTATTAGCTATCTATGAAACATAATACATAAAACTGTGGAAAACTAATCCACACCCTGAACGCTAAACTTTGAACCTTTGAACGATTCTTTATCTATCCTGCGGCCAGCCATGAAAGGGTTTGGCAGTGCGCAGGCTTTCATACAATGCGATTCCGGCGGCGGTAGACAGGTTTAGCGACCGAATTTCAGATGTGATGGGTATATGATAGGTAGCATCGGAGAATTTGCACAGGATACTGTCGGGAAGCCCTCGGGTTTCCGATCCGAAAATAAGAAATTGCCGCCTTGGACAGATCATGGACCAGAAAGATTTTGATCCCCTTTTTGAAAACACCGCCACCTCATCATGTTGCGGCGCCGTATTTTCCAGGAAATCGTTAAAATTATCCCAGACCACCGGCTTAACATTTTCCCAGTAATCAAGTCCGGCTCTTTTTACCTCACGACTGTCAAGCGAAAAACCCAGGGGCCTGATGAGATGCAGGTCGGCACCCGTAGCCAGGCAGGTACGACCGATATTGCCGGTATTCCAGTGGATTTGCGGCGCAACCAGGACAACGTGGCGCTCAAAGGGGAGGTTATTGGTATGCGGGAGGTTTCTATTCAAATTTTGTGTTAATAAACAAGCTGGTTGGTTCCAACTTATAGGTTCAAGGTTCAGGGTTCAAGGTTCACAGGCTAAAAACGAAAGGTAATGTTCACTATTTCGATAAACACCCAAAAAATCGTGGAGTGATAAAGATTTACAAATCCGATGAAGACAGAATCATTTTAATATGATCAGTTTAGGGATTTTTCAACCCTAAACGTTGAACACTGAACCTTTCAACCTCTTTTACAGCTTTTTCCCACAGTATGGACAATAGAAAAACCCCTTGTGGACCGGATTCCCGCAGAATTTGCACAGAAGCCCGGTTTCTTCCTGATAAGGCGATTGTTCCCGTCTGAATTCATTTTTTGTTCTGTGACAACGCTCGCAAATGGTGAATGGCTCGCCTTTTTTGACCCTCATTACCGGGATAAAAAATATGTTCAAGTAATGGTCAATCCGGGTTTGAAAGGCCTGTTGCAAACCACAGACAGTACATCGTTGAGGGTAATCCTCAATTATTTTTGTTTTGGGGGATATGCCGGCGATAAAGAACATTGTAAGCGTTCACAAATTCCAGGTTCAGAGGCTTAGGGTTAGTTTCTTTGTTCACCTTCATTATAATCCTTTTATGCAATTTTTTGCAATTGTCAAATAATTGTCGGCGATCAGCAGCACCGGATAAATGCCGGAATGCTTTTTGGCCACCGAGCGTTCCACACCGGATAGCGCATGGCTGGAGGCAATGACTCGAATTCCCTGGTCCTCGATATCTTTCCTGACTTCATCTTCCATTCTGTTTTTGAAGGGCTCCTTAAAGCCGCAATGATAGGTTACGACTGTCACCTGGAAGCCATCAAACACTTCCAAGGCTTTGTAGGCCGTTTTACCGCTAGAAGTTGCCACCACCGCTTCTGTTAATCCCAGTTCTCTGCCTCTGTCTGCGGCAAATTTCAGGGTTTGGTCCGTGTTGTCTTTTCCGGGTTTGTCGAAATACATATTTTCCTCCTTAATTAATTCGCTATAATGCTATTTTTCCAGGGCGGAGTAATTAGCTGTGACTTAATTATCCTCTAAGGGATTTTATCCAATGCGGCAGCATCAAATAGGAAATTTTCGAAATCAGGTCAAATAGTATATTGATTTAAAGTAATAAATGAATTATTAATATTAATTTAAGCTGAAAAAAAGCAAGGAATTATTAATTCGTTTATCAAAAGGATCTGGAAATGGAAATTACGCAGAAAGAGGAAAACGGAATTGTCTCGATTGCCATAAAAGGGCGATTGGATGCAGATTCTTCTCCGGAAGCCGAAAAAGTCGTCAAGGAAGCGCTTGAGGGGCAAACAACCCGCGTTCTATTCAATTTAGGCGCCCTGGAATATCTCAGTAGTGCCGGACTAAGGGTTCTGTTGAGCGCCGCCAAAGAAATGAGACGCAGGGAAGGCAAAATTGTCCTCTGCTCTCTGAATGAGTTTGTGAAGGAAATATTTGAAGTCAGCGGTTTTCAATCTCTAATCCCGATCGCCGATTCCGTCGAATCAGGAGTTGAAGTTCTTTCATAGTGCTTTTAGGTGTTACCTCTGGCCGGGCGACTTAATCGAACAGTATCGGCCATTTTGCACCGGGAGTCTATTTGATGGGAAACAATAGCTCAGATACCGAATCCATCCTATTGGTTGACGACAATCCTACCAATTTGCAGGTACTTTTTCAGACCCTTGAGGGTGTCGGGTGCAAGTTGCTGATTGCCAAAAACGGGAACGGGGCACTGGCCATTGCCGGCAAAGCGCTGCCGGATTTGATCCTGCTGGATATCATGATGCCCGATATTGACGGCTATGAGGTTTGTCGCCAATTAAAGGCCGATCCCGCCACCGCGGATATCCCTGTGATTTTTCTCTCAGCCCTGGGGGAAACCGAAGACAAGGTCAAAGGGCTGCATCTGGGAGCTGTCGACTATATTACCAAACCCTTTCAACCTGACGAGGTGATTGCCCGGGTAAACACCCACCTGACCATCCATCGCCTCAAACGTGAAGTCGAAAGCCAAAAAGATCAGCTCGAGCATGAGTTGGAAGTGGTTTCCGAAGTGCAGCGCAAGCTGCTGCCCAAAAAGCTGCCGCAAATTGACGGGTTCAAGCTGGCCGCGCACTATGAAACCAGCCGTTATGCCGGCGGGGATTATTATGACATCATCGAAATACCGGACAATCGCTGGGGTTTTCTGATTGCCGATGCAGAGGGGCACAGTGCTCCCGCCGCGGTTTTGATGGCCATGACCTGTGCCCTCTTTCGGGCCTATTCAGCTTCTCCCAATGACCCGGCCGCCGTCTTGCAATACCTCAACCAGCATCTTTGCAAAGTTGCCGATCCCAGTTTTATGACCGCTCTGTACGCGGTTTATGATGCCGGTCAGCAAACCATGCGAATTGCCCGGGCCGGCCAACCGCTGCCGATGATCTACCGATCATCCGAAAAAAAGGCCTTCGAGCTGGACAGCCCCGGTGTTTATCCGCTGGGCATAGAGCCCTATAATATAGAGATCCCTGTAACGGAAATTCAATTGATGCCGGGAGATCGCTTTCTCGTTTATACGGACGGACTTTCCGAACGATTCAATGCGGATGGAGAAACCTACGGCGAGGAGCGCCTCCTTCAACCGCTTGCTACCGACAATGCCGCCGCCCCGTAGGATGTTGCTGCTGCGATCATGGGGGATGTTGAGCAGTTTGCCGGAGATCATCCGGCCGATGATGACCAGGCACTCTTGCTGGGCATTGTTGAATAATAATCGGATCGGTTCGGCGCTCTTTTCAAAGCCAGAACCCTTCGGCCTATCGAATAAGCTCCTCATGTATACCTGTAATTGGCTGAATTTACAATAGTTGCTTGCTTGAAGGAAACCATAAAAATCCAAGTTCCAAATAACAAATCTCAAACAAATCCCAATTACCCAAATTCAAAAATCGACACGACTGAGCTCGTCGCAGGCCAAACAAATGATAATTCAGCTGTCTTTCGCCCTATTATCAACACCGAGATACCAGGCTTTGCGATATGATGCGATACAATTGTTAGCATCGTTTTGGTCATTGAATATTGTAGATTGAAATTTATTTGTTATTTGGTGCTTGAGAATTGGAATTTTTTGGTTTTGTATATCCATCTAATGCGACTATTTTAAATTTGTTTCAAGATCCTCCATGCCCGAATCATTTATCCTTGACAGGAAATGCGAAGTCGTTTATACGTATCCACTTCGGCCTGACCATCAAGCTCAAATAGTTTTTTGCAGCGCTATCATAATAAACGGTCAGGTCGGCTGGAGTTTTCATGGGTAAAGGTTTGGAAAAAATTTTAGAACAAAAAAAATCTGTCATTGTAAAAAAATGGTTTGATTTAGCCGCCCAAACCTATGCGCCGGATACCGCTGAATTTCTTAAAAGCAATAAAGATCAGTTTGCCAACCCGGTTGGCGGCACCATGTTAAATGGTCTTAAGGGATTGCTGGACCAACTCATACACAGCATGGATCCTGTGACCATCACCTCCCATCTGGATCCTATCATCAGGATTCGGGCCGCTCAAAGTTTTACCCCCGCTCAAGCCACCGCATTCATCTTATCTTTAAAAAAGGTTCTTCGGGAGAATCTGACCAAAGAGCTCCGCGATAGCAACTTTGCCGCAGAATTAACCGCATTCGAGTCTAAAATCGACCAGCTATGTTTGATGGCGTTTGATATATATATGCAGTGCAGGGAAAAGATTTTTCAAATCAGTGCAAATGAGACGAGAAACCGGACATTTAGAGCATTTGAACGAGCCGGTCTGATTTCGGAGACACTCGAGGGACCATAGGGAATAAATATTGAAGATTGAACCCGCCATAGTCCGACAAGAATTGACGAACTATGGTCCGCCCGAGGCGGATGGCTCCGCTATATCTTAAATCTGATTAATCAATTCCTTAAATAGATAATTTACAACCGAAAAGTTTCAAAATTTCCAGATGCCCTTTATTTTTTTGCGGCAAATCGGAAGCCACCGGAATGTAATTACGCTTACGGCGGCAAATTCGAGATGTTAATTACAGATTGAGGCTTCGGACCGAGTTTAGATAACGTGAAGCCTTCAAGTGAGGTTCTGGCCAATGAATGCAAGGTACATGTTTTCACTCATCGTTGTTATTGCGCTGTTTTTAATTGCATGGGCGGGTGCGGCGATAGGACTGCAGGTTGTTTTTGGAATTATTATTCCTTACCTGGCACTGCTCACTTTTATCGTGGGCTTTGCCTACAAAGTCATCGGTTGGTCGCGCTCGGCGGTACCCTTTCGTATTCCCACCACCGGCGGCCAGCAGAAATCACTGCCCTGGATTAAGCATTCCATGCTGGATTGTCCTGCGACCCGCTGGCAGGTGGCTGCACGCATGGCACTGGAAATATTGACCTTCAGGTCCCTGTTTCGCAATACACGCATGCGGTTAAAAGAAGGCGCGACAATTTCCTATCAGCTGGAGATATTTTTGTGGGTCGGGGCCCTGGCTTTCCATTACGCGTTTCTGGCTGTCCTGGTGCGGCACCTGCGGTTTTTTACCGATCCGGTGCCGTTTTTCGTTACCCTGGTGGAAAACGTCGACAGTTTTTTCCGGATTGAAATTTTATATCCGGGCCTTCAATTCGGCCTGCCGGGTGTCTTCCTGTCCGGCATTGTCCTGTTGGCGGCCGTGGCCTACCTGTTTTCGAGGCGCCTGTTTATCCGCCAGGTTCGCTATATCTCCCTGGCAAGTGATTATTTTCCGCTGTTTTTGATATTCGGTATCGCACTGACCGGTATTCTGATGCGCTATGTCGCTAAAATCGATGTCAGCGCCGCCAAAGAACTCACCATGGGCCTGGTGACCTTGCACCCCACCATTCCCGAAGGTGTGGGAGCTGTTTTTTATATCCATCTGTTTTTTGTCAGCATTTTGTTGGCCTATTTTCCGTTCAGTAAATTGATGCACCTGGGGGGAATCTTTCTGAGCCCGACACGCAACCTGACCACGGATACCCGGGCCAACCGACATGTCAATCCCTGGAATTACCCGGTTCCGGTTCACACTTACGAAGAATATGAAGATGAATTTCGCGATAAAATGATAGAGGCTGGATTGCCTGTTGATAAGATGCCGGGAAAAGTTCCTGCCGCAGAGCCGGCAGAGGCAGCCGCGGAAGAAGAAAAGCCAGCGGAAGAATAAGGAGCAAAATATGGCAGACGAAATACCCAAACCTGAAGAGCTCATCCAGATCGACCACCGTCCTCCCAATGCGGACTGGATGGAAACCCCGATTGATATTCGCAAAGGGATCTACTGCTACGCGTCGAATCCGAAAAGCGTTGAATATGTCGGGCTGCCCAATGCCCGACCCTGGAACCCGGTCGAAGATGATTGGCAACTGCCTGAAAACTGGCAGGAGATCATCCACAATGGTTTTAAAGAGCGCCTTGAGAAATTCAGATCTTTTAAGGTTTTCATGGACATCTGTGTTCGATGCGGTGCCTGTGCCGACAAATGCCACTATTTTATCGGCACCGGTGATCCCAAAAACATGCCGGTGGTCAGAGCCGAGCTGTTGCGCTCGGTCTATCGCAATGATTTTACCCGGGCCGGCAAAATCCTGGGCAAACTCAACGGTGCCCGGCCCATGGGGCTGGATGTGTTAAAAGAGTGGTGGTACTACCTGTTTCAATGTTCAGAGTGCCGGCGCTGCTCGGTGTTTTGCCCATACGGGATCGACACGGCCGAGATTACCATCATGGGCCGCGAGCTGTTGAATCTGATCGGGCTGAACATCGACTGGATTGCGACTCCGGTGGCCAACTGCTACCGCACCGGCAACCACCTGGGTATTCAGCCCCATGCCTTTAAGGATATGCTCGACTTTTTTGTTGATGACATCGAGGAAATTACCGGTGTACGGATGGAGCCGCAGTTTAACAAAAAGGGCGCCGATATTTTATTCATAACGCCTTCCGGGGATGTCTTTGCCGATCCCGGCACTTACACCTGTGCAGGCTATATGATGCTCTTCCATTTTTTAAAGGAAAAATACGGCTTTGACATCACCTGGAGCACATATGCTTCCGAGGGCGGTAATTTCGGCTTTTTTACCTCCCATGAAACCATGAAGCGGCTCAATTCCAAAATGTATGCCGAGGCCAAGCGGCTGGGTGTCAAATGGATTCTGGGCGGCGAGTGCGGTCATATGTGGCGGGTCATCAACCAGTACATGGATACCATGAACGGTCCGGCCGATTTCATGGAAGTGCCGGTCAATCCCATCACCGGGACAGCATTTGAAAATGCCAAATCAACCAAAATGGTGCACATCACCGAGTTTACCGCTGATTTGATCAAGCACGGCAAGCTCGATCTGGATCCCAGCCGCAACGATCATTTGAAGGTCACCTTCCATGATTCCTGCAACCCTGCCCGGGGCATGGGGTTATTTGACGAGCCGCGCTATGTGATTGAGAATGTTTGCAACCATTTTTATGATATGCCGGAAAACACCATCCGGGAGAAAACCTTCTGCTGCGGCAGCGGTTCAGGTTTAAACGCCGGGGAAGACATGGAACTGAGGTTGACCGGTGGACTGCCCCGGGCCAATGCCGTCAAATATGTCCACGAAAAGCACGGGGTGAACATGCTGTCGACAATCTGCGCGATTGACCGGGCGGCACTTCCGGCCCTGACGGAATACTGGGTTCCCGAAGTGGATGTCGCCGGGGTGCATGAACTGGTGGCCAACGCCCTGAACCTGGAAGGGCAAAATGACAGAACCACCGATTTGCGTGGTGAGGAAATTCCGGGATTAGCGGGTGAATCGGAGGAAGAAACTGATGAAGGATAAAAAATTAATCGTTACCGGTGTGATTATTTTCATCGTTATCGCTACTTTTCCCTTCTGGTATAACCGGGGAAAAGCGGCTCCCGCACCGGAGCTTCAACTGACGGAAAAAGCAAAAGCCGCCAAAGTGTGTGTGCGCTCCACCGACTATATGAAGGCCGAACACATGCAGCTGCTGGATCTTTGGCGAGATTCGGTGGTGCGGCGCGGCGATCGGATTTATGTAAGTCCCAGCGGCCAGGAATACAACATGAGTCTGTCCAACACCTGTTTGGATTGTCACTCCAACAAAGCCGAGTTTTGCGACAGATGTCACAATTATGCCTCGGTGCGACCCTATTGCTGGGATTGTCATATCGATAACCCGAAGGAGAAAACGTGATGGATAGCAGCAGACGACGCGTTTTGCAGTTACTTGGACTTTCGTCTCTGGCTCTGACGGCCAAGCCCGTTTTCAATGCGTTTGCCAAAGAACAAGGGCACGCTGAAAAACCCGAAGCGGTCATCAAAGAGAGTGAAAAGGCCTTAAAAGCAAAACAATGGGCCATGGTCATTGATACGCGGGAATTCCATTCGGAAGAAGACCTGGAACCGCTGGTGGAAGTTTGCCACAAAATTCACAATGTGCCCCATCTGGCGAACAAACGCCATGAGATCAAATGGATCTGGGGGGCCCATTACCACAACGCTTTCCCGGGCAAAGCCGGCCGGTTTTTAAGTGAAGAGGTGGAACACAAGCCGTTTCTCGTGCTTTGCAACCACTGCGAAAACCCGCCCTGTGTGCGGGCCTGCCCGACCAAGGCGACCTTCAAGCGGGAGTCGGACGGTATTGTGCTGATGGATTTTCACCGCTGCATCGGATGCCGCTTCTGCATGGCCGCCTGCCCCTTTGGCGCCCGCAGTTTCAACTACCGGGATCCGCGTCCGTTTATCGCCAACACGCACAAAGAATTTCCGACACGGATGAAGGGTGTGGTCGAAAAATGTAATTTCTGTGCCGAACGACTGGCTGTCGGCCTGCTACCGGCCTGTGTCGAGGCCGCCGAGGGTAAACTTTATTTCGGCGACCTGTATGATGCGGAGTCGGAAGTCCGGGAACTCATCAAAACCCATTACACCATTCGTCGCAAGCAGCAATTGGGAACAGAACCGTCTGTTTATTACATCGTGTGAGGTCATTATGCTTGAATTAGCGATTAAAGGAAGTAAAAAATACTATGGTTGGATGGCCTTTTTATCGGCCATTGTCGTCTTAGGTTTTTTCTACTATCTCAAACAGCTCGATTTCGGTCTGGGTATAACCGGGTTGAGCCGCGATACCTCCTGGGGATTTTATATCGCCAATTTCACCTTTCTGGTCGGGGTGGCCGCGGGAGGCGTCATGGTGGTATTGCCCTATTACCTGCATGATTACAAAGCCTATGGCAAAGTAACTATATTGGGTGAGTTTTTGGCGATTGCCTCGGTTCTCATGTGTGTAACATTTATCCTGGTCGATCTGGGTCAGCCCACGCGGGTTTTAAACGTGTTTCTTTATCCCTCGCCCAATTCCGTGCTTTTCTGGGACACCATCGTTTTAAACGGTTATTTGTTCCTGAATATCGTTATCGGCTGGAATGTGCTGGAGGCCGAACGCAACGGCATTCATTATCAAAAATGGCTCAAACCCCTGATCTATATTTCAATTCCCTGGGCCGTCAGTATCCATACCGTCACCGCCTACCTGTACTGCGGTTTGCCGGGCAGAGGCTTCTGGATGACCGCCATCCTGGCGCCGCGCTTTCTGTCTTCGGCTTTTGCCGCCGGGCCGGCACTGCTGATATTGCTGTGCCTGATTATCCGGCGCGTGACCGACTTCGATCCGGGCCGGGAACAGATTCAAGCCCTGGCCAAAACCGTGGCCTACGCCATTTGCATCAACGTGTTTTTCTTTTTGTGTGAAGTGTTCGTGGCATTTTACAGCAATATTCCGGAGCACATGGATCACATAAAATATCTGTTTGTCGGCTTGCACGGTCATGGGGCTTACGTGCCCTGGATGTGGGCGTCATTTTCCCTGATGATCGCCGGCATTGTTTTGACGGTCAACCCTTACACCCGCAAAAATGAGGGGGTTTTGGCGGTGGCCTGTGTTCTCATTTTTGCCGGGACCTGGATCGACAAAGGGCTGGGAATGATTGCCGGCGGGTTTACCCCCTCACCGCTGCATGAAATCAATGAGTACATTCCCTCGATACCTGAAATTCTGATTGCCCTGGGTGTGTGGGCCTTAGGCTTTCTGGTGCTGACGGCCCTGTATAAAATCGCAGTGGGTGTCAAAGAGGAAGTACATGGCTAACAATAATGCTGCACATTATTGTTAATTGTTTTTTTATATAAACGCTTCCAATAAGAACCCCGTTGAATAAGGGAGTTTTCCAGTTAACCCGGAAGACTCCCTTTTTAATTGAATATTTTCGATTGATTATTCAACCTGCAATTTTCTATTCCGGTTTATCCGAGTTAAGGTGAAGATCAGTGATTACCAAAAATACCTGGAGGTGAGGCTTGGCAGACGGTTTAAAAACCGCGCTCTCCCTTTTGAAGATCGTCCTCCCCGTTTTCGCGGTTATTAAAGTGCTGGAGCACACCCCTGTCATTGTTTGGATATCTAAGATATTCGATCATATTCGATCCATTGATGCGTTTTGTGGGACTTCCCGGAGAAGCGGCCCTGGCGGTGGTAACGGGCATGCTGTTTAATTTTTATGCCGCCCTTGGAATCATTCTGGCGCTGGGTTTATCCGCCTGGCAGATAACCATTATGGCCGTTATTCTTTCCTGTTGCCACGAGCTGGTGCTGGTTTTTCTTGGCATCTGCCACAGTATTATTGAAGACACCGTGGTATTTATCGCCCTGGGTGCCAACTGGTGGGTTCTGATCGGTGCCCGTTTTCTCATAGCGGCATTTGCCGCTTTTACTGTTTCATTCCTAATGCGGCCAATGCCTGGTGCTGTGACAATCAAACCGAAATAAAAAAACAGTTGAAGTATTGATAAACGAAATAAGGTCGATTGAAATGCAATCAAAAATTATATTCACATCATTTTACTTAATTTTGATAAGTATTTTAATTGGTTGCTCAAATTCAACTCCCCAATTCCCCGCTCCTCAAAAAATAGGCCAAAATGAGCGCAGCCGGATAATATCCGGCAATTATTTGTTGTGGCTGCAAACTTTTCAATCCTTCAGGGGTGAACTGCCCCCCCGGCTTTTGAATTTTTATCCGTTTACCTCAGAACCTGCCGGCGGTCGATCCGTCAAGATCACTTCGGCCAACGTTTATTTATAAGGGCATCGTCTGCTCGTAAACCTTCGGGCCTCTCCATTCCCGTACTTGCTGCCAATCGCCAGGTAAGGTCCCTCGCCAAAATTTGTATCGCACCATTTCTGTCTTATATTCTCGGTATTTTACGGGTAAGTGGTGCTGATAAGCCATCGAGGGCCTTGAGGCTATTTTAGCGCTTGCCGAATTTCAAGATGAAGGTTTAATATGTCGAAGTTTATCTATTCGTTTGCGATTGTTTTTATGGGATTGCTGCTGGGATATGTGACTCAAATACTCGTCCGGCGCCGGCGCATCGAATTGGAGATTTCAATTGACGATCTCAGAAAAATCTTGCAGAAAGCGGCGCTTCTTTTTGTCAATCCGGTCGCCATCGTGGGGGCAGTCTGGATTGTAAATTTAAATAATGCCACACTGATCGCCCTTCCGTTTATCGGACTGTGTACTTATCTAATCGGCGGGGCCCTGGCTGTCGGGGCCTCCTGGTTGCTGGATCTGGATGGTAAAAGGGCCGGTGCGCTGTTCGGTTGCGGCTTTTTCACCAATATTGGCGCCATCGGTACCCTGATCTGCTATATTTTCCTAGGGGAGGCCGGTTTTGCCCTGGTGGCCATCTTTAAATTGTTTCAAGAAATTGCCTATTATGCCATTGGATTTCCCATCGCAAAATATTTCGGCAGCAGCCGGCACGACGTTCCCGCCCGGGGGCTTTTAAAGCATCTGGTGCGAGACCCCTACCTTATCATGGCCGTGTGCGCCATAACCATCGGTGGACTGCTCAACATCAGCGGTGTTCAACGACCGGAGTTTTATATAATCATCATTTCTGTTTTTGTGCCGCTGTTGACCCTTTTATTGCTGATATCGATCGGGATGGCCATGAAATTTCGTAAAATAGGTGCCTATCTGCGCGAGTGCGTGTCGATTTCACTGATCAAATTTGTTTTGGTTCCGGTGCTGGTGTTCCTGCCGGCGTATTTTTTGGGATACGGCAACATCCAAAACGGGCTGCCGCTGAAGGTCGTCCTTATTCTTTCTTCCATGCCGGTAGCCTTCAACGCCCTGATACCGCCGTCCATATATAACCTGGATCTGGATTTGGCCAACTCCTGCTGGTTTTTTACCACCGCCATGCTGGTAGTGGTTTTACCGGTGCTGATGATGATCATCAACATGGTATAACCCGAATTATTCCCGAATTAATCCGCCCTGAAATATAGCACATCCATAAATTAGCACAATTTCCCTTTTTAAAGATATCGGTGGGACGCACCGCTAGCCTGCTCGGACTCAAATCCCCGCAAACAGGTGGCTGAAAAAATCCACAAACGGCCAGATTAACCCTCCCAGAATCGACACTCCCGTTGCCCGGCCGAATATGATTAGTCCGATGAGGATAAAAGGGCCGTAGCGTTCGAGTGCGAAAATCATTTTGCCAAACCGGGGCGGTAAAATGCCATATAAAATTTTTGAGCCGTCCAGCGGTGCAATTGGCAGAATGTTGAATATTGCCAGCGCCAGATTAATTTTCATGCTCAAAAATACCATTAATACCATCAACCCTGCGATTGTATTCCTTTCGGGTGTCACGGCAACCTCTGAAAACAACCTGAACAGCAGGCCACTGACAAACGCCAAAAACATATTGGAAAGCGGGCCTGCGGCACTGATCCAGAGCATGTCTTTTTTGGGGTTTCTCAAATTATACGGATTGACCGGCACCGGTTTGGCCCAGCCGAATTGGACCAGGAAAATCATGATGGTGCCCAATGGGTCTAAATGGCGCAACGGATTCAAAGATAAGCGGCCGTTTTTTTGGGCGGTATCATCGCCATAGCGGTGGGCAACATAAGCATGGGCATATTCGTGAAAGGTTAAGGCCAACAAAATCGGCGGCGCAATTAACAACAAGGATTGTATGTTCATTCCAATATCTCATTTCTGGCTAATTCGTTTGTGTGAAAGCCGTTGATCATAAATGCAACTATAATAAAAAAGATGCCCAGCATAAAGTAATTAAGCCGCCGCCGATTAGGTTTAACTAGATTCTTCAGTTATCGATAATCAATATAGCGCCCTGAATGCGTTATTTCTCAAGGCGGATTAATTAGCAAATGAGCGTCTCAGACGGCGCATGCCATTCAGCCAGCGGTCATAGTCGGATATTTTGCGCTGTGTGTAAAGACGCACCTTTTCGTGGGGCAAAATCAGAAATGACTCCGCCGCCAAACCGGCAACAACACTGTCGGCCACATCCTCCGGTGTTACAATACCGTCCACGCCTTGCGGACCCCCGTCCTCAAAGTTCCCCAGCATGGGGGTGGCAACGGCCTGGGGGCAAATCACCGACACCTTGATGCCGTCATCTCCATGCGTGATCGCCAGGGATTCGGCAAACCCGATAGCCGCGTGCTTGGTGGTTGAATAAGACGCGGAACCGATTTGATTCAATAATCCGGCCGCTGAAACCGTGTTGAGCAAATAGCCATTTTTCCGGGCAATCATGCCCGGCAACACCGCCCTGGCGGCATAAACGTGGGCCATTACGTTAATATCCCATGCTTTCTGCCAGTTTTCATTGGAACAGCTGGCGGCCGTCCCGTCCGGTTCATCCCGGTAACTGACGCCGGCATTGGAGCAAAACAGGTCAATCGGACCGCACTGATTTTCCGTTTCCTGCACCAACCGGATTAGATCGGATTCCACGGCGACATCGGTCTGGATACCTATCCCTCCGATCTCCTGTGACACCAGCCGTGCACCGTCGCCATTCAAATCCGCTACTACGACGGCCCGGGCCCCTTCTCGGTGAAAACGGCGGCACAAGGCGGCACCGATGCCGCTGGCAGCGCCGGTAACGACCACGACTTTGTCTTTAATTTGCACTTTTATTGCCCTCCCGATTTGTTCATCAATTCCTGATAGATCTCCATAAATTCCTGGGGTGGCGGTAGAATTTCCGGGTTTTCCGAGGCCAGTACATTTTTCATACGCATTTCAATTTGGCTGTTGAAATCATGGGTAATCACGTAAAAGCGTTCTTCGCGGATAGTTTCGAGGACCTGGCGGGCAACCTCAGCAGGATCAAGGCCGCGCTCGATATAAGTCTCATAGACCTTTCGGAAAAAGGCTTCCTCTGCGGTGGGTTCCGGGGGAGGCGGTACCGTTGCGGGACGATTTCGTTCCGATGACTTGAAAATATCCGTGCTGACCGGCCCGGGGCACAAGACGCTGACCTTAATTTTGGAATTGCGTTGCAGCAATTCGAGATGCATGGACTCCGATAAAGCGACGACCGCATGCTTACTGACACCGTAGGGGATCGAAAACATATTCCTGATCAGACCTGCCACCGATGCCGTATTCACCACGTGGGCCTCGGTATCCTGATCCAGCATAATCGGCATAAAGGTGCTAATACCATGGACCACGCCCATGAGGTTGACGTTCAGTATCCATTTCCAGCCCTCCAAAGGTATTTCCCAACTGCTGCGGCCGCCGTAGCCGACCCCGGCATTGTTGCACAACACATGGACCTCTCCGAACGCCTCAAGCGTCTTGCGGGCCAGGTCCTCAACTTGATCTGCCTGCGACACATCCGTATGCACTCCCAGCAGGTTGTCGCCGAAGTCCGCCATCGAATGCAGGCTATCCTCTAATCGTTCTGCATCGATGTCGGCCAAAACCACCTTCATTCCGGCTTGCAGGAAACTCTTTGACATTGCGCGGCCGATGCCGCTGGCGGCACCGGTGACCACGGCCACACGACTGGTGAAGTCTTTCATTTTTCCCCCTTTTGGGTTGGATGATGAAACTCGATGGCAAAAGTTTTTGATAATATTAAGGTATAGAAATAAATGTATTCATGTGTCAAATGGAAACCCGAATCATTTGACAACCACACGACCCTTTGTTATTGGGGTTGGATATCATCCTTTCCACTGATTTCGCGTTGCTATACCTCGGGCAACTCCCGGACCCTGCATGGAAATTAGATTTCGGTACGATATGCTTTTGATAAAGTGAGCTCTCATTATTATTAAACCATCCCTAAATATATAAGAGGAAAGCCATGGCTGACAAGAAGCAATATGATCTTTTGATTAAAAACGTACGTATTGTCCGACCCAATGCTGATTCGGTGCAAGCGTCGGACATTGCTGTAAAAGATGGTAAGATAATGCGCGTCGGTCCAGGCCTCGATACTGATGCGTCGGCAGAGATTTACGATGGTCAGGGCCGCCTGGCATTTCCGGGCGTGGTGGACGCGCATATGCACACCGGAATCTATTCACCGCTGCCGGAAGATGCGATCAGCGAGAGTCGCGCGGCTGCCATGGGCGGCGTGACCTCGAGCTTGAACTACATGCGCACGGGAGGCTACTACCTCAACAAGGGCGGTCCTTACCGCAGTTTTTTTCCGGAGGTGCTGGCGCTTTCGGAAGGACGCTTCTACGTGGATTATGCCTATCACCTGGCACCGATGGACCGAACGCATATCGAGGAGATACCGGATCTCATTGATGAATTTGGCGTGACTTCATTTAAAATCTTCATGTTTTACGGCAGCCACGGTTTGCATGGCCGTTCAACCAACCAGCACGAGTTTCTCATGATTGGTGAGGATGAGCGCTATGACTACGCCCATTTTGAATTCGTCATGCGGGGTCTGCAGGGTGCCATGCAACAGTGCCCCGCTAAAGCACACCAGATTAGCTTGAGCCTGCACTGCGAGACGGCCGAGATCATGGCGGCCTACACCAAAATAGTGGAAGAGGAGGGAAAGCTGCAGGGTTTGCCCGCATATCATGCCGCCCGGCCGCCCCACTCCGAGGGACTGGCCATCTTTATTGCTTCCTATCTGGCCAACGAGACCGAATTGCCGAATATCAATCTGCTTCATCTGTCCTCGCGCAAGGCGTTGACGGCGGCCCTGCAGATGGCGCAGGTTTTCCCGCACATTGATTTTCGCCGCGAGGTGACTATCGGACACCTGATGCTGGACATCGACGCTCCCACCGGAAATCTTGCCAAGGTGAATCCGCCCATCCGGCCGCGGGAGGATGTGGAATTTCTCTGGGAGAACTTGCTCAATGGCAAGCTGGATTGGGTTTGCAGTGACCACGCCTGCTGCAAGCACGAGCTCAAAGTGGATCATGAAAATCCCGGCGATATCTGGCTGGCAAAATCGGGCTTCGGCGGCACCGAATACCTGCTTGCCGCCCTGGTCAGCGAGGGCCGGAAAAGAGGGCTGTCATATAACCGCATGGCTGAGCTGACAAGTTTCAATCCAGCCCGCCGGTTCGGATTGAATCAGAAGGGTGATCTCGCCGCAGGTTTGGATGGGGATGTTGTGCTGGTCGATTCGAACGAAAACTGGATTGTTCAGGCAGAGCAGTCGGAGTCTCAGCAAGGCTACACACCCTTCGAAGGCCAGCAGTTGGGAGCCCGGGTTAAAACGACCTTTTTGCGGGGCCGGCGGATTTATGACGATGGGCAGGTGATCGGCGAACCTCGTGGCCGGTACCTGAGTCGACCATACTAGGTCGCTGCTAACGAGTTGAGGAGTCCGGGAGATATTTAAAGTCGAGCCGCTTGCGTGGATAATCACCACCGAAACCGCATGAACTCGACCATAAGGGCTCATAATGAATGAACAGTAATCAATATGATATCGAAATATTATGCTCGATGCCGGGATAAATGGTTAACTGAAAGTACGTCGGCTTACACTGTTCATTCAAAACGATCCCTAATGGTCTCAGACAGCATCCGTTTTCGGTGGCGATCATCCACTCTGCTTCAATCGAGGCCTTACGTGGGAAATGCTCCCTTTACTAATCATTTGACTACCAGAAAATGTAGTTTATTCCATCCCGGTTTTAATCCCTTAATGAACGATAAAGACCCCTTCAAGTTAAAACTTCATCTTGAAAAATTAAAGATCCGATTATAAATGCAATTTTTTTCCTTAGGTAAAAGTAGCTGATAAAAAAATAAGAAAAATGCGAAGCATTAAATAATTAAGCCGCCGGGACTTCATCTTCTAGAAATCTTCAGTTTTCAAAAAAGTATTTGCCGCAACCCTGAGTCGCCTTTTATAGGGCGGCTTAATTATTTGACAAAAAAGATCCATTGTCATAATGATAATACAAATTTTAAGGAATTTCCAACCTGTCGGAATCAGGAGGTTAACTTTGAGCAATTATGATGTGGTTATCAAAGGCGGGAGTCTGGTCGTCCCTTTTTTTGGCATCCAAAAATCAGACATCGGAATTAGAGGCGAAAAGATAGCCGCCATTGACCGGGATATCCCGGCCGCAAATTGCGGGACGGTCATTGATGCCTCGAACAGATACGTGTTTCCCGGGGCCATCGATTCTCACTTTCATGTGGGGATTTACCGACCGTTAAAGGATGATGCCCAGAGCGAATCGACTTCAGCCGCATCCGGCGGCGTGACTACTATTCTAAGCTATTTCAGAACCGGGAAAGATTACTTAAATAAAATCGGACCCTATAAAGAAATTCTGCCCGAGCTTTTAGAGCTTTCCAGCAGTTCATTTCTGACCGACTATGGTTACCACATCGCTTGTTTTACCGAAGAGCATATCCGTGAAGTCGAATGGCTGGTAAAAGAGGGCGGTGTTTCGACGCTGAAATACTACATGTTTTACAAACTGCTGACCCTTGCCGGGGCAACTCCGGAAGCACAGAACTATTTAATGATCGATAACACGGTTGATTTCAGTTTCCTGTATAAATTTATGAAAGAAGTCAGCCGGGTGAATCAACTTTATAATCAGTACGGCAACATCAGCCTGAGTGTGCACTGTGAAAACCCGGAAGTCATCCGGGGTACCCAGGCGGAAGTTCAGGCAAACCCGGGTGACGTTCTCCTCAAAGACTACAGTGATGCAAGGCCGCCCTGGCAGGAAGAACTGGCGATCAACGAAACGGCGATTATGGCGAAACATACGAATTGCCCGGTCAACCTGCTGCACCTGAGCAGCCGGCTGGCGGTGGAAGCCGGCAAGGACGTATCCCATCGCTACCCTGACATTGACTTTCTGCTAGAGGCAACCCTGCATCACCTGGGACTGTCCAACGACATGGATTTGGCGCAAAGTGCCAAGGTGAATCCGCCGATTCGAAGTCGGCAGGACGTTGATTACCTGTGGCAATCCGTGATTGACGGCACCATTAAAACTGTCGCCAGCGATCATGCCTGCCCAACTTCGGAAAAAAAACAAGGCGATTTGTGGACCTCCATGCCCGGATTCGGCGGAACCTCACTCATGTTCCCGATATTGATTTCAGAAGGGTACCATAAACGCGGTCTACCCCTTCATAGAATCGCTGAAATATGTTCTGCAAATCCTGCGATCTACCATAATTTGCACCCTAAAAAAGGCGCTGTCATGGTGGGAAGCGATGCCGACTTTGCCATCGTCGACATTGACGCCGAAAAAGAAGTCACGCTGGAAAATCTCCACACGGCACAAGAATTCAGTCCGGAACTGGGGATGAAATTTAAGGGATGGCCTGAATGTACGCTTTTGCGGGGCAAGGTGATTTTTGAAAAGGGCGAGCTCACCGGTCACCCCGGCCAGGGCGAATACATTAAAAGACCGGTAAAGCTGCACTATCCGGAATTCAGCTAAGACTTGGGAAGGGAGAAAACTACTCTGATACAGCGCGATAATGCCATACCGCTCTACTATCAGCTGGAAACGATCCTGCGGCGTAAGATTTTTGCCGGCAAATTTTCCAGAGAAAAACCCCTGCCCAGCGAAGATACCCTGGCAGCGGAGTACGAGGTCAGCCGTATTACGGTGCGGCAGGCACTCGCGCCTCTTGAGCAGGAAGGGCTTGTTATTCGCCAGAGGGGCAGGGGAACCTTTGTTTCCGGCAAAGGGGTGCCCTTTAGCCCCCCCAAGCTGACCGGTTCCATAGAGGATTTGATTTCCATGGGGGTACAGACCCTTACGGAAGTCATCGACATCTGCTGGATCGAGCCGCCTGAGAATGTCAGGGAGCAATTAGTGCCCGATGACCCCAAAGTATTGCGCATTGAAAAAGTCCGGCACATTGAAGACAGCCCGTTTTCTTATGTTCTGAATTACTTGCCGGCCGAGATTGGTGAAAAAGTTCCGCGGGACCAAGTGTCAACCAAGCCGATGCTCATGATATTGGAAGAGGATTTGGGTATGCGAGCGGACCGGGCGATACAGACCCTGGAGGCGACCGTCGCTGATGCCGAGGTGGCCCTGCTTTTAGCAATACGTGTCGGCGATCCGCTGCTAAAAGCCGAAAGAACGGTTTTTGACATTCGGAAAAAACCAATCGAATACGTTTCGGTGTGGTATCGCGCGGATAAGTATTCGTATACGGTCAACCTCAAGCGCAAGCGAAACAGCAACTCAGGCGCCTGGGGATCTGCATAATACGCAATATTCCGTTGGGGTTAAAGCATACCCTTCCGGGGTGGATTAAAGCCGGGCCCGCTGGGCTTGGATTCTTTACTATTGATCGCAAGCGTCAATCGATATTCCAAAAGGCCAATCATTATATGTTCTTTAAGGCGACCCTTTATACCGCACTATTTATTTTCATTCTCGGAATAGCCTATAAAATTTGCAGGTGGTTCGTTAATTCCGTCGGCACCGGTGACCGCAACATTGCCGTGTCGCAACGGATTGCATCCGGCGCAAAGTCAATTCTTGCAATGATTTTCAGCATCCGGCTGTTTTCTGTATTAAAAGTGCTTGTCGTTGATGGGCTGCTTCAATTCAGAATTCTCAAGGATAAAAACGATATCCTGGCCTGGGTCATGCATTTTTTTATTTTTGCCGGCTTCATTTTCCTGCTCGTTTTCCATGCCCTGGGCCCCATTTTTTCGGTTGCCGTCTATCCGGACTATCAGTCCACGCTGAATCCATTTATGTTTTTGCGTAATCTTTGCGGTGTCTTGGTGGTCGCCGGCCTGGTGCTTGCCGTTATACGCCGGACATTTACCATGAAGGGCCGGATCAAAACCACCGGCATGGATGTTTACGCCATCACTATTCTGGCCGTGATCATCGGATCCGGGTTTTTGTTGGAAAGTTTAAAGATTACCTCCCGGGCCGAGTTTGAGGGTATGGTCGCAGAATATTCAGATATTGATGACCCGGCTGATAGACTGGCGCTTGAAAGTTACTGGGTCGATAAGTATGGGCTGGTTGCGCCAACCGTTGTTGCACCGGTGTCGAGTCAAACGCTCGCAAAAGGCCTGGAGCTGCACGAGACAAGCTGCCTGGACTGTCACTCCCGGCCCCAATCGGCCTTTTTCTCCTATTCGTTATCGCGGTTGATCAAACCCTTTGCCCTGGGCCTGGATCGCATCGCAGCCAGAACCGCCGTACGATATTTACATTTTCTGGCCTGCTTTTTCGGATTGGCCATGCTGGCCTTTAGCAAGATGTTTCACATGATCAGCACGCCTGTCAGTCTCGTGATTGCGGAGGTAGCCAAACCATACCAGAACCATGCAGCGGCCGCCAACCGGCAGATGATCGAATTGGACGGGTGCCGGCATGGCGGGATTTGCCATGAGCAATGTCCCGTGCGCAAAAGAAGAATGCAACGGATTGAGCAGTCGATCCCATACTCGCCCATGCTGACTTACAGCGGGGAAATGTCCGCCGCCAAGTTGGGAAGCCGCAAGGTGTCGTCATCGGAGGCAAAAGATGCTTGACGATAAGCAGTATATGATCGAGGGCGAAGACGTCTGGGTGCCCACCGTTTGTGCCGGATGTTACAACTGCTGCGGCATTAAAGTGCACCGGGTAAACGGCAAAGTCGTCGAAGTTAATGGCGATCCCAAGGCGGCCAATTCCAGGGGCTACATTTGTGCCAAGGGCATCGGACGCACGCTGGACGTTCATCATCCCTCCCGGGTTACGAGGCCCTTGAAACGGACCAATCCCCAAAAAGGTATCGGTGTTGATCCGGGCTGGGTGGAGATTTCCTGGCAAGAGGCCATGGCTGCCGCCGTTAAGGAGTTGGAACGAATCCGGCAGGAAGATCCGCGCAAGCTTATTATTTCACATTTTGACATTTCCGGTTACCGGCTGAGCGGCGCTTTTGCCAGGGCTTTCGGCACCCATAATCTGCACTGGAACCGGGCTGATTACTGCGGCTCCGCATCCCATCCGGCCTGGCTGATTACCAACGGGACCCTGAATTCCGAGATAGATTTTGTCCGGTGCAAATATGCGGTTTTATGGGGAACCCAACTTGGCCATATGGTAAACACAATTGCTTTGGTGGCCGGGTCTGAAATGGCCGAGGCCAGACGCGAGGGGGCCAAGCTGGTGGTCATCGATCCGTTTTGCTCCCACGCGGCCTCCAAGGCCGATGAATGGCTGCCGGTCAAACCGGGAACCGACGGCGCTTTGGCGCTGGCCATGCTGCATGTGATGGTAAACGAACTGGGCATCTACGATGTTCAATTTATTAAGCAGCAGACCAACGGGCCCTACCTCCTTAAGCCCGATGGATATTATCTCAGAGACCCTGCCAGCAACAAGCCGCTGCTTTGGGATCGGAACGACGGTCAGGCCAAGACCTTTGACGATGACAGCTTAAAAGATCCCGCCATCGAGGGTGAATATGATATATCCGGACAACCCGGCAACCCGGCATTTCAGGTGCTAAAAGCGCATTTGAGCACGGTTGATGTTAGCAAGATGGCGCAGATATGCACCATCCCGCCGGAGAGAATCCGAAAAGTAACCCGTGAATTCTGTCAAGCCGCCGGCATCGGCCGCACCATCGAGATCGACGGCTACACGCTGCCCTATCGCCCGGCTGGAATTGACTACAAAAGAGGCGGTGCCGCCCATAAGGGCGGCATGAACACTTGCTTTGCCATCCACTTGCTGAATCTGCTGCTGGGTGCCGTCGATGTTCCCGGCGGACAGAGGGGGGTCAATCCCGTCGGGCCCTATTGGGATGCCGGCGTGTCCGAAGACGGCCTGATTATCCCCTCGGATTTTATCGCCAAATATAATAAGCCATACCCGGGCAGAAAAGCCCGGGTGCCCCAGACGCTGGATCTTCAGGAGCTGTTTCCGACTGCGCTGTTTACCCGGGGGCTTTATCCCCTGGGTATTGACGATCCCGAAAAATTCGGCATTCCCTATCAGGCGGAGGCCATGATCCACGGCCGGACCAATCACATGATGAACAGTCACAGTCCCGAGGCCATGGCAACGACCCTCAAAAAGCTGAAGTTTCAACTTTCCATCAGTATGTTTATTGATGAAACAACGGAATTTGCCGATATCATCCTGCCCGATGCCCATGATTTTGAGCGATGGGATATGTTTCCGGCCAATGATCCCTATGCCTTTATCTCACCGGGTCAGGGATCCTGGTATTTCCTGTTGCGACAGCCGGTGGTGGAGCCCCCCGGGCAGGCCACCCCCTGGATGCAGGTTTATCTGGAATTGGCCCAGCATCTTGGAATCCTGGACGATATGTACCAGTTCGGCAACGAGATGTGGCATCTGAGTGATGAACTAAAATTGGCGCAAGGTCAAAACTATACCGTCAGGGATATTGCCGAACGTCAGGCTCGAACCATTTTCGGGCCTAATCTCGACCTGGCAGACTTCACGGACAGTTCAAGCGTCGTTCTGAGGGGAAAAACCGTTAAGGAAGCGTTTCCGCGGATGTTTATGCCTTCCCGGGTGCCCATCTACCTCGAATATTATCTGGACCACAAGCAAGACGTTAAAAAGATCCTGGAAGAACTGGACCTGGAATGGGACCTGACCCCTTACAGTCCGGTTCCAGTCTGGATTCCCTGCGAAGCGCATCGAGAGGATCAGGATTACGATCTGATTGCCACCAATAGCAAGGTTCCCACCCATCAGTTTTCAATCACGACCGAGAATATTTGGATTGACGAGCTTTCCAAGGACAATCCGTACACCTATAATGTCATGGTTCATACTTCCACAGCGGAAAAAAAGGATCTTAAGACCGGCGACCGGGTCTGTGTCGAATCGAGATACGGTCAATACACCGGTCGTTTGAAAGTAACCGAGTTGGTGCATCCGGCTTGCGTGAATTGCTGTGGTACTTTTGGGCACTGGGCCAAGGGGATGCCGATTTCAAAGAACAAAGGGGTTTTGCACAATGCGCTGCTGCCCAAACCGACTTTGGACAGAATCGATACGTTGAGCGGACAGATCGACATGTGTGTCAGGGTGAAAATATCCAAAGTGGAGGAATAAGAAATTTGGGTCTGATAAACCTTTAATTTATTTGCAGCGCAGCGCCCAAACTTCTAAAATTTCAAATTTCAAGCACCAAATTACAAATAAATCTCAAATAACAATAATCAATGACCAAAACCGTGAGTTACGACCTATGGCCAGATACGGTATGGTGATCGACCTGAAGCGATGTATCGGCTGCAATGCCTGTGTGGTCGCCTGCAAGTCTGAACACAATACGCCTGCGGGGATTTTTCAGACCGCCGTGCTCGAGAAGGAAGTGGGGAGATTCCCGCATACCAACCGAATTTTCTTGCCCGTGCTGTGCAATCATTGCGAGCAGCCCACTTGCGCCGATGTTTGTCCCACCAGGGCCACCTATCAGAGGCCGAACGGTATGGTCATGATTGACTATGAGATGTGCATCGGCTGCTGCGCCTGCATCGAGCACTGCCCCTATCAGGTGCGAACGCTGGTGCAGGACAGCCGCACGGTGTATGCCGACGGTGAGACGGTTTTTGAAAAACCGGTTCATCAAAAAATTTTAAATAAAGTCGCCACCAAATGTGATTTCTGCTATCACCGGGTGGAAATGGGAATTCAGCCGTCCTGCTGCGAAGTCTGCCCCACCGGAGCACGGATATTTGGAGATTTGTCTGATGAGGCCTCGACGGTAAGTCTTCTGATTAAAAAGCATAACGGATGGCAAATGCTGCCGGACAAGGGCACCGATCCTTGTGTTTATTATATTGGGTGATGGGATTTACGGATTGGAGAGTTGAAGTCGCTTTTTCAAAGCGGATGAATCAAAAATGGTGAATTGTGTATTGGCATCAGCTTCCGACTTCGCTCTTCGAGCTGCGACGGGACAAGGCAACGCAGCATATTGAGGCGTCAATTAAACGGAACCAATAACAATTCAGCTATCGAAATTTGGGGATTGTTTCTGATTACCGGATAGCTGCCGCGGAGTATCCAATCATCTAATATATATTCTGGATACCAATGTTATGCTAAATTTTCTGAAAGGAGATGCTTTCAATTATTACGTCGACACCGCCGCCATGACTACCTATTTCAACTTTTATCAGACAAAACTAAAAAATTAAAGGATGCCCCCTTTTTTCATTTATCGAGGATGAGCAGCTCCTCAAAAAATCAATGTTGACAGGAAAGATCGCTTCCGTTATCAGGTTGGGTAATGGTTCCGTTTAATTGCCGCCTCAATATGTTGGCCTGCAGCTGAAGCCGACACACAATTTACCGTTTTCGATTCATCCACTTTGAAAAAGCAATGTCTTATCTTTAGATGTCAGATGTTTCTCGAAAAGCTTTCAGAAAGAATTGTACCGTTATTTATAAAATTTGAGCTTTAATTCACAATTCATGCTTTGACCACCTTAACTTACCAAAAAGTAGGCTCAGGGTTTACATAAATTAATATTTGCAGCGTTTATTTATGCAAATCCAATAAAATTTAAACAATTGGTTTGCAAAAACTTTTTGATGCATATATAAACTATGCATTAAAAAGGTTTCATAAACCATGTCACCCAAACCCGAACCATCCCTGGAACAATGCCTGCCCGAAGGGCAGTTGGTGAACCGTGCCTGGCTGCTGGCGCGCGGATTCAGCCGTTTTAGGGTGGACTATGCTTTGCGTGCGGGTAAGCTGGAAACTGTGGCCCGTGGGGTTTACCGGCGGCCAGGACCGCCGCTCAAATGGGAGCATGTGGTCTACTCCCTGAACGAGATGAGCTGCCCTGTGCGTGTGGGTGGCCGCAGTGCCCTGGAGTTGCAAGGCCTAGCCCACTATCTGCCGGCGGGCGGTGTCCGGCGGATCGGCCTCTACGGCGCAGCCAAGGTGCCGGCTTGGGTGATCGATTTTCCAGCGCCATTCAGGTTTGGAATCTACAATCGACGAATCTTTGACGCGCTGCCCGAAATGGCGGTGGAACCCAAACCCTTTGGGGCTTGGGATTGGCCCATCCCCCATAGTACGCCGGAGCTGGCCTTGTTGGAGTTGCTGGCCGGTGTGCGAGAAGCAGCGGATTTTTCCGTGGTTAACAAGCTATTCGAGGCGGCGGTCAATCTGCGGCCAGAAATGCTCCGCGCCTTGCTGCGGACCTGCACCCAGGTGAAAGCCAAACGCCTTTTTCTGTGGTTCAGTGATCGCCACGGGCATGACTGGCGCCAGGTGCTCGAAACCAATGACATCGATTTGGGCCGGGGCAAACGCATGCTGATTAAGGGCGGCGCTTATGATGCGACCTATCAAATTACCGTTCCCAGGGAGATGGCCGACGGAAGCGAACAATCCCTTTACTGAGCAGGTACGCCTGCTGGTGGCCCTGTTGCCCAGTGTGGCCAAGCAAGCGTGTTTTGCCTTGAAAGGTGGCACGGCCATCAATCTGTTCTTACGCGATATGCCGCGCCTGTCAGTGGATATCGACCTGGCCTACCTGCCAGTGGAAGATCGCGATGCCAGCCTGGCCGCCATCGATACAGCCCTTGAGGCGATCACTACTGATATCGTGTGTCACAATCCACGTGCCGGGGTAAAGGTGTCAATATTGCAGAGCACGGGCAAGCGCTTCAAATTGCTGGTATGGCAAGATGACACCAACGTCAAGATCGAGGTGACGCCGGTACTGCGGGGCAGCGTCTACCCGGCCGAGGTGCGTCAACTATCTGCGAGGGCAATAAAAATCTTTGGGTTTGCCCGCATCATATATGGGGACAATATATGGGATATATGGGGACATATGGGGACAGGTTCCTAATGAAAACCACATACAGCAACTTATGATGTAATGCGAGGCTAATTGGCGCCTTAAGTACCGGTCTCTTCTATTATAACCAAATTGTCAATGAACTTCATGAAGAGAATGATTTCTTGAAGCTCCATGCCATCTGAGAGGCTGAATTTTCCGAAAGAAAAGTTGGCCGCGTAGTGTACCCCGCTTATTAATGCCCCTCAGATCTGGGATCTGTGAAGGTCTTGAACAGGGGGCGCTTCTCAACGCTGAGGTGATGTCAGCCCGTTATACCACAATCGCGGAAGCGGTTTCCAAGTCGACGTCAATTGCCGCCTTGGACTTCAGAGTCAAAATCACTGAAGCGGCTACCACGCAGCTGCAAGGTTGAGGGACTACCTTTGGCCTTTGACATTTTTTACAAGCGTCAAACGTAGACCCTCAATCTTCGGCATGTTCAAGAAGCCGATGTGTTCTTATTGAGCGATTTGGCACCCTGATAACCGATCGTAAAAAATAGCTATCATTTCCAGAAGATGGATATAGAGCGTCCCGTGCTCGGCCCGAACCCGCCTTCTATCTTTACACCCTACCAATTTGACATCTGCAAGTACTGGACTGCACCTCAAACCGGTCGGCATTTCCACCCGGATTTCACATAAAAACAGATGGATAAGATAAAATATAATTCCGGCACGATACTTGCTTTATTCGTATCGGTACAGCGCATTGGTAGCCGTTCACGGGTTCACATCAGTTAGGAACTGTTTATTCATGAGCTCTGACCGGCCGCCGCAGTGCCGCATCACGGCGGGACAGAGTTTCAGGATGTGTATGATCATGCCCCACGCACCTTGACCGGTTTAGGGGACTCTGACAGGGCGCTCTGCTTTTGGAGGTTTCATCCCGCCATACGCCTCGCGGGGTAGCCTGCGAGTGTGATCAACGGAAGAAGCGTAACCCTGAACGCTGAACCGGTGAACGCGTAATTGTTTTAGGAAAACATGGAGGGGCCGTGACGAGCATATTATTAATTCTGATTGTGTTGATCATCGTTCTTTTTGTTAAGCTCAGCCGCCTGAGAAAATATCTTTCCTGGCGGCTGGACAGTCTTGAGCAGGCTGTTTCCAATCTAAAGCAGAGGATCAGAAACATCGAGACGTCGTTCCGTGCAGCATCCGAAGAAGAAACGGCCGAAGCGCAAGCTGATACGCAAAAAGCAACCGAACCGGCTGGCGCGGAAATAACGACACCGCAGGAGTTGATTGATGAAAAGAAGATCGAACCCGATCCGGTGACCGTTGCGCAAAAACCGCCGCCGTTGCCGGTATCTCGACCGGCTCCCGTGACGGCTGAACCGGCTGAGGAAAAATCAATCAAAGTTACCCCAAAACCCGGCCCGCGCCGGCAGAGCGAATGGTCCAGGCAGTGGCAAAAATTTCGGGAAAACGTGGACTGGGAGCAGTTTACAGGAATTAAACTGTTTGCCTGGCTCGGCGGGATTGCCCTGTTTATCGGGGCCGGTTTCTTTGTTAAATACACAATCGACAGAAACCTGATTCCCCCTGAAATGCGTCTTGCCATCGGTGCTTTAGTGGGACTGGGTCTTATCATATCTTCCGGGCGATTACGACGCGTGCGCTATGATATCACCCGCCAGACCCTGGCGGCGGGCGGTATCGGGGTACTGTACACGGTGATATTTGCCGCCACCCTCTATTATCACTTTTTACCAGAACTGGTGGGTTTCATTTTGCTGACCGTCGTTTCGGCTGCTGCCTTTGTGCTGGCACTTTATCACCGGGGGATCGCCGTCTCGGTGCTGGGAGCCCTGGGCGCCTATGCCACGCCGATTCTGATCGATCCGGGCCAGGGCAGCCTGGTCATGCTGTTTGTCTACCTGACGATTGTCAACGCCGGACTCTATCAGGTGATCAGACGCCTGAATTCATCCATCCTGCTTTTGATCGCGACCATCGGCACCCTGGTGTCCCTGACGTTTGGTTCGCTCATGGGCGGCCGCATGGTACCGTCTTTCACCATCGCCTGGGTGTGGATCGCCAACCTGGTGCTGTTTACCGTCATTATCGATTTGACGAAACTCCGGCCCGACCGGTCTGCGGCGGTATCCTGGACCGGGAATATCCTGTATCTTGCGGTGATACTCCTGTCCCTGGTTTTGCTGCCGCAGCGCAACGAAACCAGCCTGCTGCTCTGCACGGCCGGAGCCGTGGGTGCGATCATTCTGGCCATGCGAAACCCGGGTTGGCATCAACGCGTGATACCCTATGCTGTGATCACATTTTCAGTGGCTATGATCTGGGTTTTGGTGAGTTTTCAGCCCCGGATGGTGTCCTGGGGCCTCCTGCTTTTCCTGCTCTACGGCGTCTTTGCCGGGTGCGGACCGGTTTTTTTAATTCAAAAATACGGTCTGCAAAAATCATTTCTATACTGGTTCAGGGTTTTCCCGCTCGCCATTGCCGGATTGAGCCTGGCGGCGGTATTCAAGCAACCCAATGTTACTTTCTGGTTCTGGCCCATGTCCCTGGGTCTGCAGGTATTGGGGATTGGGATCAGCCTGCTGTTTGGTGCCGTCGTTCAAGTCGCCGCACTGGTGCTGATCTTTGTTATCAGCGGGCTGACATGGATCTTGCGGGTGCCTTCAGAATTAATCGGACCGGGATTTTACGGATTTCTTTTATTTGCCGGCGCCGTGCTTTGTATGGCCGTGTTTTTTGTCATCCGTAAACTGCCCGCCTGGATCGGCTCTTTGAAACTCGATAAAAAACTTGTCGACCCCAACATGAGCAACCCACGACTGATCGAATGGATGACTGCCACGCCGGCAGTGGGGGGGTTTTTACTGCTGGCCGCTTCATTTATGATTCAAAAACACCTCGATCCGCACCCGGGCATGGTCACCATGATCTGTTTTCTGGGTCTGACGCTCTTTTTGTGTAAACGTCTGTCTTTTCAGCCTTTAGGGATTGTCGCCCTGCTGGCGGCCGTATTCACGGAAGGGATATGGATGCTGGCACCGATTGACAGTGTTTTGCATCATGCAGCCCTGCAATGGGCCGGACCGTTATTTGCGGTAGCCCTGATCATGCCGTTTGCATATTTTCGCTCCCCTCAAACATGGAACCGGGTCTGGATGGCATGGGCGCTGTTTGAGGTATTTCAGGGGCTGTTTATCATCTGGGCCGGCGACTGCCTGTGGCCGCGGGAATTTTCAGGATGGCTGCCGATGATCCTCTTTCTCCTCAAGCTTCCGTGTGTCGCTGTCATGCTCAAGCGGCTGCAGGGCAAACCCGAGAAAAACGCCATCATCGCTTTCCACGGCGGAGCGCTGTTATTTTACATATCCGCCATTCCGGTGCTGCTTCTGGATTACGGTTGGATCGGACTGACCTTGGTCTGTGAAGCCTCGGCCCTGCTCTGGCTTAACCGCAGGGTGGCGCATCCCGGGCTGCGCTGGGTGGCCGCATTTATGGCACCGGCAGGGCTGATGCTTCTTTTTGCCTTTCTGCCGCAAATGAAAAACCCGCCAAGCCTTGTCATCTTTAACGCTGCGGTGTTGTCTCTGGCGGCAGCCATCGTGTTACTGGCTGCGGCGGTTAAATTGAGCGGCTTTCCGGAACGTCTCTTACGAAAAATGGATCTTCCGAATTTTTTTCTATGGCTGGTTTTGGGAACCGGATTCGGGCTGCTCAATCTGGTCATTGCCGACATATTTGCCGGACCGGCAACGAGTTTCAGGTTTCTGCCGGGTAATAATCAGCTGCAGGCCGTCTGTTACTTTCTGGTTTGGGCCGCATTTGGCTCGATCCTGTGGAAAATAAGAGTACTGACAGGCGCCATGCGTCAGGTCGGTCTGAACCTCCTGCTCCTGGCGACCGCCGGGATGATCCTGTTTCCGTTTATTTATCCCCACGCAGTTCCGGCAATGCGGCCGTTGTTCAACCTGGGCCTGGTGGCCTATCTACCGCTGATGATCGTCTTACTGGTCCTGTTTTTAACAGAACCGGAGCGGGAAAACTCGGCCTCTGTCAAAAATCTTTTCCTGGTGATGCTTTTGGTCGTCAGTTTTCTGTTCATCAAGTTGGAAAAGGGTACATTTCTTCAGCCGGGTCAAACCTTTACCCTGTTTAAAAGCCACACCCTGTCCATGGCGGCGGCATCGGCTGTCGGATGGCTGGCCTACGGACTGGGTCTGCTCATGTGGCCGCGCCGGCTCGACCGGTACTTCAGGTTGGCGGGATTCGGGCTGATTCTGCTCGGTCTGGGTAAAGCCGTGATTCTGCCGTTTCGCTTCAAGGTTGAGTTTGCAGCCATCACCCCGATTTTAAATACGCCCACCCTGGTGTATCTGATTATTCTGGGGGTAATGACCGCACTGGCACTGAAAAAAACACACGAAAACTGGCCCCTCCCGGGTTTAAACCGCCAGGCATTTTGGAGCATCCTTCTGGCGGTGATGTCTTTTTTTGTCATGAATATTCAAATCGCCAGTGCATTTGGTGTACCGGGACGTCATTTCAGTTTGCTGACCCATGGCAGCCTGGCTCACCAACTGGGATACAGCCTGAGCTGGCTGGTCTATGCCAGCGGGCTGCTGGTGGTGGGGATAAATTTGGCGCAGGTAAGGGTGCGCTGGGCGGCCCTGTTTCTTTTGGTGATTACGTCGTTGAAGATATTTTTAATGGACCTGTGGAAACTCGGGCAATTGTATCGGGTGGCGTCATTAGTCGGGCTGGCGTTCGTATTGATACTGGTGTCCTTTCTATACCAACGTTTCCTAACCCATGAGGATGATGATGCAACAAAGAACTCGGACAGGTATACTGCTGCTTCTCCTGGTTTTCGGATTTTTTAATTCAGCACGCGCCGATGATGACAACTGGCTGAAGCAGGCCGGGCTTGAAATCACAACTCCCGGCATTGTCGAGGCGGTTTTGCCGCCGGACCTGCATTTTATGTTGGGCCCCGGGAGGGGTGCGGTGGGTAAGGGCCAGCAGATGGATCTTGACCTGATTGGACCGGATAACCGGCGGCGTTCATTCGAGTTGTACTGGCGCGAAGAAAGCGGTCCGGTTGCCGTCAAGCTTAAGCCAGAGACGGTGGAGTTGAGCGATGACCACGGGCTGGTCTGGCAAGGTTCAATACCGGATATGATCCGTGCCGAACATCTGCAGGTAATCGTTTCCGACCCGCAGGGCATGGGAAAGGTCGATGTCGAAGCGCGTGCTCTAAACCAGTGGCAGCTCGTCGCCCAAAACGCCGCGATCTACAATACCGGCAACCAGACCCTGGCCGACATCAATATCGAGCCGGGCAATTACCGGAGATTCAGATTCCGTTTTTTCGGATATGACAAGCGCTGGCGGCAGACACCCCTGCCCATTGAAAAAATTGTGGTTTCCGGAACAAAATTAGGCCGCGGTTATGCGGTTGACTATTTTACACCGGAATTTAAGCGTGAAACCCGCCAGAATGTAATCGAGATCAAAACGATTCTTCCCGGCTCCGGTATCTGGTTGGAACAGATCGAGTTAACCACTCAAGCCCAATTCCAGGGGACATGGACCATTGGCAGGGAGACCATCGTTGCTGGCCGTAAAAAGTTTCAGGCAATGCACAGTGGCAATGTATTTGCGGTCAATCGGGACGAAAAAAAACTGACTGTCAAAATCGGACGCCCATGGTCGGGACAGTCTCTGATAATTCAACTCGATGCCGGCGGCCGGCTGATCGGCAAAATTCATTCTTTGCGGGTCAAGGCCCGACTCCCGCGTCTGGTTTTCCTGGCCGATCAACCGGGCGCATATACGGCCAGGACCGGCTTGGACAAACCGGCCGGAATTCTTAAATTCGCGGGCGACCGCAAACGCCGCATTGACCGGGTACTGAATTTTCTGCCCGTTGAAGCAAATATGGCCTGGCGTCCAGTGGATTACGTGGCGGAATTCGCCGTTATGGGCGGCCCCTTCAACATGGACGGGTATACGTGGAAAGCCCCGGTGCAGGTCTCCGGGCCCGGTCTCTTTCGGCTGGTATTTAACCGGCAGATCAGCATGAAACCCAACCCGCCCGGGATCCGACTGGTTAAAGCCGGCCGGCAGGTGCCTTTTTTCGAGGCCGAACGCGAAGTCCAAAAACTAGCCATTGAGATGGACCCGGCCTACAACCGGGAAAGCAACCGCACGACCTGGCTTCTGAAACTTCCGCCCATAGGCCCGCGCTGGAATGCCGTCGTGCTCAGTGCCAAAGGAATATTCGACCGGCAGGTTGTCATTGAAACCCGCAATCGCGGCGGCAGAGGCTGGCAGCCGTGGCAGAGCAGGCGTTGGTCCAGTCGCGCAAAAATGGATTCAGAATTTAAAATCGATATGAAACAGTTTCCGACGGATCGATCCGAACTTCGCATATCCATGGCGCATGGCGACAACCAACCCATTGAAATCAATAAGATACAGGCGCTTTATCCGGCCCGCAGCCTCATTTTTCTGGCCGCTGAATCCGGAAGGTATG